>LNFM01000421.1_pt1 | contig 141524 bp, 116 predicted proteins | sample 596031 | NCBI WGS metagenome assembly LNFM01 (sample SAMN04254537, study PRJNA301005) | activated carbon metagenome | isolation source: dual media filters at the Ann Arbor, Michigan drinking water treatment plant | place: USA: Ann Arbor
GAGGGGCCACTTTGCGGTTACGAGCCTATTGCGCGTAATTATCAGAGGCAGCATCGTCCCGGCACGGTAACCATTTGATCGCGTACATCAAGTTTCGTAAGGATACGAACCGTCGGTCCGCGTGAACGCCTGGTTGCTTGATTCGGTTCACCTGCGATTGGCCCGTGGCAGCCAGCGGAACCGGGAAGAACAGGGCGAAGACCGGCATCAGGATCGTCCCGAGGCCGAAGCCCGAGACGAGTGTCACTCCCGCGGTCAGTAGCGCCACAATGCCGATCAGGGCGAGTTCCATGCCATCGCCTTTTCTTCGTAATCGATTTTCGATATCGTAAGTCGATAGTTTGGACCGATCGCACTGCGGATCAAGAAGGCAGATGGCATGACAGGGAGCCGGCCAGAGCGCGCGGCGGCTGAAAAAAGGCGTCGGCAGGTGATGGAGCATCACGACCTGCTCTCAGGCCTTGTCCGTCTGCACGTGCTCCATCACGCGGCCGAGCACGAGATTTACGGCCAGTGGATGATCGAAGAGCTGGCGCACCACGGCTACCGCCTGTCGCCCGGCACGCTCTATCCGCTGCTGCACAAGATGGAACGTGACGGCTACCTCACCTCGCGCGGGGAGCGCGACGGCCGCACCGTCCGCAAGTTCTATTCCATTACCGACAAGGGACGCGCGGGCCTTGCCTTGGCCAAAGAACGCGTCCGCGAATTCACCGGAGAGGCGATGAAGCGATGATGGACACGACGAGCCACGACGAGAAACAAACCATCAGAGGCTCGGCCGGTGAGGTCTTCGCAGCCTTCCTCAAGCTTGGCCTCACCTCCTTCGGCGGGCCGATCGCGCATTTGGGCTATTTCCGCGACGAGCTCGTGCTGCGGCGCAAGTGGATCGATGAAAAAGGCTATGCCGATCTTGTCGCGCTGAGCCAGTTCCTGCCCGGCCCTGCGTCAAGCCAGGTGGGCTTCGCCCTGGGGCTCTTGCGGGGCGGCCCGCGCGGCGCACTTGCTGCGTGGGCGGCATTCACCCTACCGTCGGCCATCCTCCTCATCCTGTTTGCCCTCGGCGCAGCGGCGTTTGGTGGTCCAGTCGGAAGTGGCATCATCACCGGTCTGAAAATCGTTGCCGTCGCCATCGTGGCGCAGGCGGTCTGGGGTATGGCAAGGAGCCTCTGTCCGGACCGCGAGCGGGCCACCATCGCCCTGGGTGCGGTGCTGATCGTCATCCTTGTCGCGGGTTCGCTTGGGCAAGTGGCAGCGATCATCGCTGGTGCCGCGGCCGGGCTGCTGTTCTGCCGCAATCATCACGAGGCGATCACCAGGCACATCAACTTTCCCGTCTCTCGGACGTTCGGGGCGATTTCGCTCGCTCTCTTCTTCGCTCTGCTCTTCGGGCTGCCTATCGCCGCCACCGCCACGTCTTCTCAAGGCCTGGCCGTCTTCGACTCGTTTTATCGGGCCGGTTCGCTCGTCTTCGGCGGTGGACACGTCGTGCTGCCGCTTCTCGAAACGGAGGTGGTGCGAAGCGGCTGGGTCAGCCACGACCAGTTTCTCGCCGGTTATGGTGCGGCGCAGGCCGTGCCAGGGCCGCTCTTCACCTTCGCGGCCTATCTGGGAACCTTGTTGGGGCCGGCGCCCAATGGCCTCATCGGAGCGAGCATTGCTCTGGTCGCTGTCTTCCTGCCGGGATTCCTGATCTTGCTGGGCGTCATTCCGTTCTGGGACAGCTTCCGCAAACACGAAAGCGCACAAGCCCTGATGCGCGGCGCCAATGCCGCCGTCGTCGGCATTCTCGGCGCAGCGCTCTACGATCCCGTCTTCACCAGCGCCGTTGTCGGCCCGCGTCAGTTTGCCTTGGCACTGTCGTGCTTCGTGCTGTTGATGGCGTGGAAAGCTGCGCCCTGGATCGTGGTGCTCGTCGCCGCGGCGGGCGGCGTGTTGATTGTCTTCACGTGACGTCTGTCGCAGCCGGAGAAAGCCACAAAATCCCGATCTGGACACATCCGAGGAGCCGTCGCTACGGAACAATCAATCGTAGGAGTTTCGGCGCGTCTCGGATGCTCGCCGCGACGTTCGCAGATCGAGGGCTAGAATATCATAGCGCTCCAGCGGAAACGTAGTTATCAGTTTCGTCTACGCTGGGGCGCCAGTTATCCGTCTTGCCCAGCGCTACAAACTCTAGCGCCTCTTTGACACCCAACGGACCGGACGCCAGGATACGACACCGTATCCGAAGCCAGGGAATGTGTGTCGATGAACGATGTCAATCTCCGCTATGGTATCTTTCTCGGCCCCCATCATCCGGTCGATGAAGACCCGACCTATCTGATCCATCGCGATTTCGAGTTGATGGAGTGGATCGACAAGCTCGGATTCGCCGAAGCCTGGATCGGCGAGCATCACTCCGGCGGCTTTGAGCTGATCTGCTCGCCCGAGCTGTTCATCGCGGCGGCAGCTGAGCGCACCAAGCACCTGAAATTCGGCCTCGGCGTCGTGTCGCTGCCCTACCACAACCCTTTGATGGTCGCGAACCGGGTCATCCAGCTCGACCACCAGACACGCGGGCGAGTCATGTTCGGCGCGGGTCCGGGGCTGATCGAAGGCGACAGCACGATGTTGGGCATCGACTCGCTCAAGAAGCGCGAGCGCATGGCCGAGGGTCTGGACGTCATCCTGCGGCTCATGTCCGGGGAGTGGGTGACGGAGAAGACAGAATGGTATGATTTCACCGACGCCCACGTCCAACTCCTGCCCTATACGAAACCGCATCCGGAAGTCGCCGTCGCGAGCGTCGTGACGCCCTCCGGCGGGCGCCTCGCCGGCAAATACGACCTCTCGATGCTTTGCATGGCGGCCCTCGGGCTCGGCTTCGATGCGCTCGACACCAATTGGAAGGTCGCGCAGGAAATCGCGGCCGAGCATGGTCGAACAATGGACCCCGCCGACCTGCGCCTCGTGGTTCCCTGGTACATCGCCGAAACCCGCCAGAAAGCCCGGGACGACGTGCAGTTCGCCTTCACGCGCTGGCTTGATTATCAGAGGGCCCAGGATGAGACCCGCTACAACGTGCCCGCGGGGCAGGACCCGATCGACTGGTACATCGAGAAGAACCTGGGCGTCATCGGCACTCCGGACGACGTCATAGCCGTCATCGAGCGGTTGCAAGCCAAGCAAGGCCCCTTCGGCTGCTTCTGCCAATACGCCGCCGACTGGGCGGACTGGGAAGGGACCAAGCGGTCCTACGAGTTGTTTGCCCGCTATGTGACACCCCACTTCAACAAGTCGAACGTCAATCGCAAGGCGTCGCTCGAATGGCTGCGCCGAAACAACGTCGCCAACGCGGCGAGGCAGAACGCGGCCGCGAAAGCCATGTTCGTGCAGCACAACGCCGAGCGCAGCGGCAAGCGCGACAAAGAAAGCTGATCCTTCTGGCGCTGATCCCGATGGGGAGCTGCACAGCTCTTCACGAGACCGCGTGAAGCGCCACCCAGCGCGCAATCAACGGAGGACGCTGGTCCGTACCAGCCTGGGCCCGGCAACGAGCTTCGGCGCTTCCTTGAACGAGGCTGGCTGCGCTCGGCGTCGCTCGTCCTGCCGTTTGTTCTCGACGTCGATCTCGGCAGCGGCAAAGCAGCGATCGATATTAACGCAGCGACTGCGAGCCGCGGGATGCGTGTCACTCGCAGGCGCATTGCCAAAGGATCGGCACACTTGAGCCAGACCGTTACGGTCGAGCCAGCCGTTACGCACACCCTCGCCGACGGCCCAGCAATCGGCACGCAATTCGCTCGCCCCCACCCTGTGGTGGCCGCACTCGTGGTGAAAGACGAAGAGCTGGACTGGCTTGCTGTACCGGCCGAGCAGCAAGGGATTGAGGATCGTGAGCCGCTCGTCTGGTGCAGCCGCACCGAGATTGGGAAGGCTCTCGTCGAAGCGCGTCCTCACATTGGGGCAACTCACCCGGCGTCCCGCAACCTCGACAGCCTCGACACGGGGAGCTCTGTTCGCCAGCGCTGAGGCCTCGGGCCAGGTTGCTGCAAACACGGCAAGAATCAGAGACGCACCCGTTAATCCTACACGCATGGTCGGTCGCCTTTTGCGCCGCTGAGCCCGTCTGCCCCGTTCCCAATGGACCCGGCAATCGGCCGGAATTATGGCCGGACCGCGAACCGATCAAATACGCGCATCAACCATCTTTCGAGGTCGGAGGATTGGCCCGAACACACCTCCGCCGCCGGTCCGAGGGCCGATCCGGGAGGCGAAGGCGCCCCATAAACCAGCTCGGAACGCTGGCCGCGCCCCGCGCATCGTCGACCCGGAATGCCCCCCACCTCTTGCCTCACTTCGACGTCGCCACTAAACCCTGATGGGAAGAACTCTTCTCACCTTCGCTTGCCCGCGCGAACTGCAGCTCATCGACAGCTTCGCGCCTCAGGAAACGCAGCCCAGGAAACGCAGCCATGTCCGGACCGCTCACCCATATTCGCGTCCTCGATCTGACCCGCGTCCTCGCGGGTCCGTGGTGCGCACAGAATCTCGCCGATCTCGGCGCGGAAGTGATCAAGGTCGAGCGCCCGAAGAAGGGCGACGACAGCCGCGCTTTCGGTCCTCCCTGGGCCAAGGACGCGAATGGCAACGAGACGACGGAGGCGGGTTACTTCCTCTGCGCGAATCGCGGCAAGAAATCGATCACCATCGACATCGCCAGCGAGGCCGGTGGCGCTCTGATCAAGGAGCTGGCGAAGACCGCCGACGTGCTGCTCGAGAATTTCAAGTCTGGCGATCTCGCCTCGAAAGGCCTCGGCTACGAGGACATCAAGAAGATCAACCCCAAGATCATCTATTGCTCGATCACCGGTTTCGGCCAGACCGGTCCCTACGCTGCCAAGCCAGGCTATGATTTCATGATCCAGGGCATGGGCGGCTTCATGAGCGTCACGGGGGAACGTGACAACAAGCCGGGCGGCGGTCCGCAGCGCGCCGGCGTGCCCGTCGTCGACATCATGACCGGCATGTATTCGACCATCGCGGTCTGTGCGGCGATCGCCAACCGCGAACGCACCGGCAAAGGGCAGCACATCGACATGGCGCTGCTCGACACGCAGGTTGGCTTCCTCGCGAACCAGGGCGCCAATTTCCTCGTAACCGGCGAAGCTCCGGCCCGCCTCGGCAACACGCACCCGAACATCGTGCCCTACCAGTCGGTACCGACCAAGGATGGCGCCATTATCCTCGCCTGCGGCAACGACAATCTCTTCAACAAGCTCTGCGATCTGCTCGGCCAGCCATCGTTGAAGACCGATCCGCGCTTCGCGACCAACGCCGCGCGCGTCGCGAACCGGGACACCCTCGACCCGATCCTCGACGAGCTGATGAAGAAGAAGACCACGGCGGAGTGGGTGACAGCGCTCGAAGGCGCCGGCGTCCCCTGCGGCCCGATCAACAACTTGAAAGAGGTCTTCGAGAACGAGCAGGTGATCGCCCGCGGTCTCAGGGTCGAGATCCCGCATCCGACCGCCGGCACGGTGTCCCTGGTCCGCAGCCCGATGCGCTTCTCAGAGACGCCGATCGAGCACAAGGTGCCGCCGCCGCTCTTGGGCCAACACACCGACGAGGTGCTGAAAGGCGTCCTCGGCAAGTCTGCCGACGAGATTGCGGCGTTGAAGAAGGCAGGCACGGTTTAGGACTCGAGCGCCCAGGCGGGCCCGGGCCTCGTGGCCGGGCCACCGCCCCTCGCTGCGTCATCCGAACTGGCTGGCTGGCACGTCAAGACCCAAGTGGTCTCTCAGCGTCGTCCCGGTGTACTCGCGGCGGAACAGTCCACGGCGTTGCAGGATCGGCAGCACCTCCGCAACGAACACGTCGAACATCCAGGGCAGCACCGGCGGCATCAGGTTAAAGCCGTCGGCAGCTCCATCCCGCCACCAAGTCTCGATCAGATCGGCGACCTGTTCCGGCGCTCCGGCGAACACAAAGTGTCCGCGGGCACCGGCAAGGTAGGAGAGAAGCTGACGCAACGTCGGCCGGTCACGCCGCGCCAGGCCGACGATGACCTCGGTTCGACTGCGGGCCGCCTCGACGGAGGCCGGATCGGGGAAATCCTCCGGCCTCAGCGGAACGTCCAGTGGCAGATGCGAAAAGTCGTGGCCACCGAAGCGCCCGGACAGGCGCTTGCGTCCGACTTCCGGGTCGGTCAGGTCGTCGGTTTCGCGCAACAGCCGCTTCGCCTCCTCCTCGGTGCCGCCGATCATGGGACTGAGGCCCGGAAGAACCAGCACCTGGTCTGCCCGTCGGCCACAGGCAATCGCGCGCGCCTTGATGTCGGCGTAGAACTCCTGCGCCGTGCGCTTCTCCATGTGGGCGGTGAAGATCGCCTCGGCGTGACGCGCTGCGAACCCTCGGCCGGTGTCGGAGGAGCCAGCCTGGACGAGCACTGGTCGCCCTTGCGGCGTCCTCGGCAGGTTCATGGGCCCAGCTACTGCGTAGAACCGGCCCTCATGATTGAGTGGCCTTATCCGATCGGCACGCGCGTAGACGCCTTGGCGGCGGTCATCCGACACGGCATCCACCGCCCAGCTGTCCCACAGGCCTTTGACCACGGCCATGTATTCCTCGGCCCGCTCGTAACGCTCGGCATGCGTGAGCGGCGGAGCCGTGCCGTAGTTCTTCGCCGCGCCGGCAGCCCACGTGGTCACGATGTTCCAGGCGACCCGGCCAGCTGACATGTGGTCCAGCGAGGCGTACTGGCGCGCGAGGTTGAAAGGCTCGGTATAGGTCGTCGAGGCCGTCGCGATGAGGCCGATCCGCCGCGTCGATACGGCAAGCGCGCCGAGCACCGTGATGGGCTCGAGCCAGGTGCGAGCCGCCTGAGCCACGTCATCCGGCAGATTGAGCTGGTCGGCGAGAAAGATGGAATCGAGACATGCCCGTTCCGCCCTCTGCGCCAAGTCGCGGTAATAGTCGATGTCCGTCAGAGGCAATTCTGACGATCGCTGATGGCGCCAGGATGCCTCGTGATGGCCACGACTCTGGATGAAGAGATTAAGGTGGAGTTGGCGTCGCATCATGAGCCTGCGGGTGACCGTCGGGAGTGAGCGCAAGCCTAGTCCCGTCGAACGGTCGCCGCCAACCAGTCGTTTCAGGTTTCCGATTTCAGGGCGGCTTTCGCATCCTTCGGACCCGACGCCTTCGCGGACGCCTCACCGGAATTGGCTTTGCTCGCCACCTCATGCATCCGAGACATGGCCTCGGCAACACGGACGCTGTCGAGGTCGTCCTTGTGAATGACGTCGATGGCACCGGCCTTGATGAGAACACCGCGTCGTTGGCGATCGACCTCACCGCTGACCACGACGATTGGCCCGGCATAGCCGCACCGCCTGAGGAATGGGATGGTGTGCGTCGCATTGTCGTTCGGCTTCAGATAGTCGTCGAGGAAGATCACCTCGGGGTGCCGCTCGATAACGGCATCGAGTGCACTGCCGAGCGTTTTTGCCCGGCGAACATCGATTTCGTAGCCGAAGATGAGGTGCAGTGTGGCGCGCAACCGGTCGGCATCGAAATTTTCATCCTCGACGATCAGAATATCGTTCGGCGCCGGATGCCCCATCCGTGTCTTGGTCACGTCGGCCTTCTTGGCAAGAAAGTTGCCACCGGTAGATTGCGCCATGCTCGATGTCTTTCCTTTGTATTGAAACCGGCCCATCAGACCGGAATTACCAGTGGCCAGCCAACCCGGAACGTCGCGCCGCGGCGAACCGATGGATCGGATTGAACTTCGATATTCCCGCCGAAGCGTTCGACCGTCTTCTTGACCATGGCCAAGCCGATCCCGGCACCATCCGCCTCGTCGCTGTCCCCCATCTGCTTGAAGGGCAGGAAGATCGCATCGTGCCAATCGGGGGGGATGCCCGGTCCGTCATCGGCAATCGTGATGATGAGCCGGTCTGCCGACCGCTCGGCGCGAGCGATGATGCGCCCATCGTCCCGGTCATGGTGCTTGACGGCATTGTCGATCAGGTTGCGCAATACGATGTCGAGCGGCTCGGCAAGTGTCACGATCGTCGGCCAATCCCCTTCGACGATGATCTCATGCGCACGCCCGGCTCCGATTGAACGGACGATCTCCGCGGCAAGCTCGCGCGTATCAATGCTCTCCGCGGCGTCGGCCTTCCGACCGGCGCGAGCGTACGCGAGCAGTCCCGTCAGCATCGAACTCACGCGGCGCGCCTGGGAGAGAGCCTGCTCGACCTGCGCAACGGCTGCCGCCGTATTCCCTTGCTCGAGGGCAGCCTTGGCATCCGTGGCGGCATACCGGACGCCTCGCAGCGGCGCGCGCAGGTCGTGGGAAATGACCGATGCGAACTCCTCCAGATCCCGATTCGCGGCAGCGAGCTCCTGATTGACGCGGTTGACGACGCGCGCTTGAGCTGCGACCTCGGCTTCGGCGATGGCACGGGCGCGCACCTCCGCCGCCAAGCGGTATTCGATGTCCGCGAAGGACGAGGCCCGCGTTATCAGCAGCAGATACTGCATCGGCTCGGGCATCCAATAGAGCGTGAAACTGACACGCTCGTCGCGGGAACGTGCCTTGGCCGCCAGGACGTTGGGAATCGTCAGGGTGCGCTCGGGCGTCGCCTTCAGAGCCAGGATCTCGTCGTCCAGCCCTGAGAGAGCATCAACAGCGCTCGTGACGACCACCCCCAGCCGCAGATCTTCGGTCATCGACCCGAATTGCTCACGCACCCGCAACTCGCTGTCGAGCCAAGCCATGCCACAGGCGCTACGCCGGGCAAGAAAGCCGACCGCGTCCACGATGCGTTCGGCCGATGCCGATGAACTGTCAACCTTCGCGGCGGATGATGGCATCGGCGACCTGCTTGAAAGCAGATTGAACGTTTTGCGCCCTCAAGGCGCTGGTCCAGATGAGGGGATGACGCGTCTCCCTCAGTCGCTCCGGCAGCAGGCTTCCATCTGGCGTCCCGACCAGATCGACTTTGTTGATCACGAAGGAGAATTGTCGGCTCGGCAGTGCCTCGCTGAAGCCGTCAGCCAGAACCGCCATATGTTCGAGTGTGGATTGACGCATGATGTCGCCGACGATCAGCGCTCCCGATGCGCCCTTGCTGTAGACGTGGCGGAAAATGCTCAGCCCATAGTTGCCGTCCAGATCCCATACGACGAGTTCGAGGGACTTGACGCCGCCTTCGCCTACGCCAGCCATTTCATAGCGATAGAGATCGACGCCCATCGTCGCGCGATAGTCGGTGGGGAGTTCGTCGTGAACGAGCCGCCGCACCAGCGACGTCTTGCCGACCCCGATCTCGCCTAGCAGGAGAATCTTTTTGGCGTTCATGGGCGGCGGCCCCTTTCGCCATTGAAGCCAAGCTCGAACTCGGCCCTTCGATTGGGGCTATCGGGCCCACTGCCTTGAGCAAGGAGCACCGCGCTCGGGCGTCCGACGGCGATCAGGTTGTCTAAAGGGACGCCTCTGGCTACGAGATCGGCAACAACCCGTTCGGCGCGCGCCTGCGCCAACGGCGCGTTGCGGTTGGCCCCTCCTGCCTCGTCGGTATATCCGACAACACGGATCAGGACATTGGTCTCGCGAGCCAGAGACGCGAGTTCGTCGAGGACTCGAGCCGTCTCGACTGCATCGCGAAACTCGGAATCATTGCTGAAGAAAATCACGTTCGATCGGATGAATGCCTCGAGTTTCTGTCGCGCAGTCGGCGGCGACGGCGACAGCGCGCGCAGTCGGTTTTCGAGTTCGAGCAGCCGATCGCGGTAACGGCGGTCGAGTGCCTCGACGCGCTCGCTTGCCAGACGGTCGACCTCGGCGGTACGCGCGGCGACGGTCTCGTCGACAGCATCAATGCGCTTGGCGATCGGCACCACGGCACGACGCTGTTCGATGTTCGCGATCAGCGCAACGACCCTGTCGGATACGAGTGCGATGGCCTCTGCGCTCGACGTCGCGTCCTGCGATGCCGGCGAACGGGGCGGAGTTTCTGCACCCGACACACTCGCCAGCCGTTCTGTCGCGGCCTCCAGCTCTTCGAGGACTCTGCTGATGGCCGCTTCGGGGCGGTCACCTTCGACATCAGGACGGGGTTGCTCCAACTCCAAGAGCGCCGCCCTTGCCGCCTGCTCGACCCCGACGAGTGCCGCCGCTTCCGGTGATCCCGCAACGCGCTCCCGCATGGCAACCAGGTCCGCGATCGACGCGCTGAGTTTGCGTTGAGCACGCACCAGTGACCGACGAAAGCCTTCGGCGTCGAGTCTGGCCTTCACATCCGACTTCGGGAGAACACCGATCGCTTCCGATAGCTCGACCTGCGGCGACATCTCCTTGAGCCGCCCGAGCACGAGGCGGCGGGTAGCCTCGTCGGGAGCCAGTCCTGCCACCCAGATGCGGTGCCCGCCACGCTCGACATGGGCACGGACTGGATAGCCCTTCAGTTCGGGAATGCCGGCGACAATTCCATTGGCTTGAGCCTGGAGCGTTTGTGTCACGAAGCTTACGTAAAAATACCATGCGGCGAACCCGGCGAGCGGCAAGCCGATGACCCACAGAAGAACCTTCAGGGTCCGTCCGCCGTGGGCACGAGACGCATCCTCTGTCCGCTTTCGAGCTGCTTCCTCGATGTTGACCGAAAAGTCACCGAGCAGCGCGTCACGCCGATCAAGCGCGCGCCTTTCCGCGACCACATCTCTCGGCGATGGAGTTTCGCGCTCGATGGCGAGTTGCGCATCCAGCACAAGCAACAATTCACTGTCGAGGTTGCGGTCGATGCCTGCCGGGGCGCTGCCAGAGCATTTTGCGGCGAGGAGATAGTCGGGGGAACCGCGCAGATAGATGCGATGATCATCGAGATCGAGTGTCCGCAGACTTTCCTTGTCGGCCTCGAACGCCTCTTCCGCTAGCGCCGTGATGGCGGCCAGAAAGCCGCTCACGAGCGTATCGCGATTGTCTCCATCCGGCACATCGCCGCTGCCAGCGCGGCGCCAATGGTGCACCAGGGCTCCTGAACCGCGCCGCACCAGGTAGATTTCCTCGACCTCGAGCCGCTGCGACTCCGCGAGGGCCAGTTCGGCCATGCTGCGGCCGGACGTGACGCTGCGCATCCACAGAAAGAACTTGTTGTGGCTGAGACCGGATTCGAGGCGGCGATTGATCTCCTGCATCATGTCGCGAATGGCACTCGAGACGTAACGCGCAACCATCTCGCCCATGCGCGGGTACATGACACCTGCGATCTGGTCTTGCATGTCCGGAGTGCGCATCTCGGCCCGCAGGCTCCGCAGCACCATAGGCGCCATGGCCTCCGCCAGTTCCTTGTGTCGCGTCGCCTCGGCATCCCTCAGCGCAGCGTCGAGCACCCTGGCCACGGATCGCTGAAACTGCTCGTCGCTCCCGGCACGCTCCTGCATGTCGGTAAGACGATTGTTCAACGTGTCGAGTTCTCGCGCCTCTCGGTCGAACAGCAGCTCCTTGAGGCGAGAGACAGTCTCCTGCGAATGCATTTGGGACATGACGCGCCAATCTTGATGAGATCTCGTCCGCGCGTGGCCAGCGACCGTCGCGGGCATACGCCGGGGTCGGAATCCGGCGCGTGGCGGCTAATCCGCTCCGATGCGTCGAACCTTTTCACCTAGCTCTGCAATGCTTTGCGCGAGTTGATCGAGGGTGCGCTTGCGATCCACCGTGACATTGCCGGAGAGTGCATCGAGACTTGCCTGAATAGCGTCCAGCTTTCGATGCATCCCCTGCTCGAGTTCACGCACACGAGCCTCTATCAAGGCAAGCCGCGCATCGCTATCGCGCTTGAACTCGCCGAACAAAAGCTCGCGGATCTGCTGCATCTTGTCGTCGAACGGCTCGGACAACCCGGAGCCATTGCGATAATCGCCGTACGGTGACGTACTCATAGGCAAGGTTCCAGCACTCGACTGCATGACGGCAGCCTGACCGTAAAGCGACAGGATGCCGGGATCTTATGCATCATATCCCGCACAGGCAGAAAGAGAATTTCCGCGTAGGTCAATTTTTTTCAACGAAGAGGAAATAATGCCGACTCTCAAAGAAAGTGAATGCGCGACCGGTCAGGCGTGACCACACGAGCCATGATCCACTGAGCACCCGACATCCCGTTTTTTGACACCAGCGCAGGCCCGGTTGAGCCGTCGATCTTAACCAATGATGGCGTCGCTGTACGAGGCGCTCTGCCACGGGGCGCCAATGAGGGCATTGCCAATCGCCCGGGTGGCTTCTAGCGTCAGCTCATAGTCCAGCAGAAAAGTCAGAGGAAGCCCCATGTTCATCAGGACCGTCGAGCACGACACCTCGCTCGACAAGTTCCGCGCCGAGGTTCGCGATTTCTGCGAGCGCGAGCTTCCATCGGTGATCCGCGAAAAGCAGAAACGCGGCCAGCATCTGGAGAAGCATGAGTATATCTCCTGGCTGCAGCGGCTGGGCTCACGCGGTTGGAATACGGGCAAGTGGCCCAAAGAACACGGTGGTCTCGGCTGGGAGCCGGCACAGTTCCTGGCTTTCCAGGAAGAGCTTGGTCGCGCAGGCGCTCCGCCGTTGATGTCATTTGGCCCGACGATGGCGGGGCCTGTCATATATACGTTTGGCAACGAGGCACAGAAGCGGCAGCATCTGCCGGGGATCATCAAGGGCGACCTCTGGTGGTGCCAAGGCTACTCCGAGCCAGGCGCCGGCTCCGATCTGGCAGCCCTCAAGACCCGCGCCGATCGCGACGGCGACGATTACATCGTCAATGGCCAGAAGATCTGGACCTCGACGGCGCACTGGGCGGACTGGATGTTCGCGTTGGTCAGAACCGATCAGACGGCCAAGAAGCAGGAAGGCATCTCCTTCATCCTCATCGACATGAAGACCCCGGGCATCACGGTGCGGCCAATCATTGGCATTACGCTCGGTCATCACTTGAACGAGGTGTTCTTCGACAACGTCCGCGTTCCTATCGCCAATCGCATCGGCGAGGAGAACAAGGGCTGGACCTATGCCAAGTTCCTGCTCGCCAACGAGCGGGTCGGCAACGTCGACGTGGCCAAGGTCGAAGGCAATATCGAGCAGATCCGGCAGCTGATGGCGGAGACTCGCGAGGCCGGAAAGCCTCTCTCGGACGACCCGACCTTCAATCGCCGACTGGCAGAGTTGGAAGTCGGCTTGGCCACGGTCAAGGCCCTCATGGCCGACCAGCTCGCCGCAGCACGACTGAGCGGCGCCCCGTCCCTGATGGGCGCTGCGGCTCTGAAGTTGCGCGGTACGGAGCTGCAGCAAGGCATCTTGCAGACGGGCCTCGATGTGCTCGGCCGGCATGGAATGGTTTACCAGAGCGATGCCCTGCACGCCGGCTGGAACGGCGAGATGATCGGACCGGAGTCGTCCGCCGACGTCATCTATGAGCACCTTTACCGCCGCGCGGCCACCATCTACGGCGGCTCGAGCGAGGTTCAGAAAAACATCATAGCCAAGGGCGCCCTCGGCCTCTGATCGCGACATCGCCCGTCGGGACGCCCTTGTGGGGCGTCCTCCCGACGCAGCTCGATCGGAACGAACAATTCAGCACGCGAGATATCGACATGCCTTCCCTTTCATCTGAAGAGCGCCAGCAGCTGCACGACAGCCTGCTCGAGTTGCTCGGCGACAAGTACACTTTTGAGCAATGGAAAAAGATTGCCCGCTCGCCCGGCGGCGAAGGCTTTGGACGAGCCGAATGGAAAGAGTTTGCCGAGATGGGCTGGCTCGGCATCGCTCTTCCGGAGGAGGTCGGAGGCTCGGCCGGTGGCTTGACTGAACTCGGTATCATCATGGCGGCGGTCGGTCGCTTCATACTGCTCGAGCCCTTCCTCGGCACCGTGGTTCTTGGGGCGTCCGCCATCGAAAAGGCCGGCACAGAGCAACAAAGGCAGATGCTTTCCGAAGTTGCAGCAGGCAAACTGCTCCTCGCGTTCTGCCATGGTGAGCCGGGTGGCGGCTATGCGCGCGACTGGGTCAAAACTGTCGCCACCCGCGACGGTGCCGGCTACGTGCTCACGGGCGAAAAGGGGTTTGCGATCGGCGCCCACGCTGCCGATCAGCTCATCGTCTCGGCCCGTATTGGGTCGGAGAACGGGCCCGTCGGCCTCTTCCTTGTCCCGCGCTCGGCTGCTGGCGTCGCTTTGAACCAGGCACCTGCTCTGGACGGCCGTCCCGGCGCCACTGTGACGCTTGCCGGCGTCAAGGTGGGAGCCGACGCCAAGCTTGGCACCAGTGACAGCGATCGGCTTGGCGTAATCGATGAGGTCATCGACCGCGGCGTCATAATGGCTTGCGCAGAGGCCGTCGGTGCCATGGCTTCCGTAACCGATCAAACAGTCGAATATCTCAAGACCCGCCAGCAATTCGGTCAGCCCCTGTCGAAGTTCCAGGTGCTTCAGCACCGCCTCGTCGACATGAGCGTATCGACCGAGGAGGCGCGCGCCATCGTGCACGCCGCACTGCAGGCCTTGGACGACAAGACCAGAGACGCTCAGCGGCTCGTTTGGATGGCTAAGGTCAAGACCGCCCAATGCGCTCGCTTCGTGGGCGGGCAGGGCATCCAGCTGCACGGCGGCATGGGCATGACCGACGAGTTGTCGATCGGCCACTACTACAAACGTCTTACGATGTGCGAGACACTATTCGGCGACTCCGAGTGGTATCTGCGCCAGCTGTCGCTGCGTCGCGACGCTGCCTGAAGCATCAGGGCAGCGAAGGCGTCTCCTTCGAGCCGCACGGTGCCCTACGCCTGCGATAAAGACAGCGACGATCTCAATCGATCGTCGCCATTCGGGCATCGATCGCGTCGCCAACCTGGAGGATGCGCAGCCCCTTGACGCGCTTTGACACGGCCACGCGCCGCTTCGCCGTGGCAACGAAAAGCCCGGCTTGATCCTCGGCTAGCATGGCGGCGGCTTTCTCGAACGCCTGGCGGCGTAGGCGCCCATCTGTCTGGCCACGGGCTTCCTTGATCAGCCGGTCCGCATCACGATTGCAATACCAGCTCGCATTGCCCGTCGCGAAAAGATCGCAATCGTACATCTCGCCGAGCCAGTTATTAGCATCCGGATACCGAGCCCCGCGCCAGAGGAACAGCACATCGTACATCAGCTTCTCGTCACGCATCCGACTTGCCACCACCGTCCAAGGCTCGGTGATGATGCGAGCGGGGAGTCCGAGCTTGAGGAGACCATCGAGCAGTACGACGGCGGCACGCTCCGAATGCGGATCGCCGGCGATAGCGCCGATTGTGAACTCGCGCGGAGTGATCTTCAGCTTGCCCAAAGCATCCGCCGCAGCAGCTATATCATAGCTTGGAGCAGCGACTCCGGATGGCGGCGAACCGAGAGTGGGAGGTAGCGGAATGGCGATCGCGGCCGCTCCCGTCCCCATTGTGGTCGAGATGAAATGATCCGTGTCGAATGCTCGTGCCAGAACCTTTCGGAATCCGGCAGTCTTCATCGGCTCCCGGCCGGCATGCAGAAGTCCAACGAAGATGCGAGGCGCTTCGCTTTCGACCACTGCCACGCCGTTGGTCTCGCGGAGCCGGGCGAGTTGATGCGGAAGATATTCACCCTCGCTGACGTGCACCTCTCCACTCGTTACGGCCGCCGTTCGCGCCTCCACATCAATGACAGTTCGCCATTCGATCTCCTCGAGCGGCTTGGCCGGCCAATCCGTACTCCAATGCCCTGCGAAACGCGACGCCACGACGCCGCCCGTTGGGGTGCGCAACTTGAACATGAAACTGCCGGAGCCAGCATCGTTGCTCTGCAGCCACCCACGTCCCCAGTCGTTATTGATTTCGTTGGCCTTGAGCAGCTCGGCGTTGACGATGGCGATCTCAGGAAGAAGCGTCAAAAACATTGGCGACGCACGGTTGAGACTGAACTCGACTGTATGATTGTCGATCACCTTGGTCGACCCTGGAGCTACAAGGGTCGACAGAAGCGGTGCCAATCCACGCTTGAGGGCCAGTACACGCTCGACCGAGTAAACGACGTCGCTCGCACGAAGCTCACGTCCATCGTGGAATCGCGCGTCCTTGCGGAGCGTGAAGCGGAGTGTCCGCCCGTCTTCGGAAATGGTGTAAGATTGCGCCAGCCATGGAGAAACCCGTAAAGGCCCGTCCTGCCAACGGAAAAGTCCCTCGTAAAGCTGGAAACGCAGGCCCGAGCGGCGAGTGTCGAATGCCACATGAGGATCGAGAGAATCGAGAGGTGTCGCCGTGGCGATCACCAGGCGCGGCACCTCGGCGCTCGCGTTCGAGCTTGGCGGTATCCCCAGGGCGATCAGACATACACAAAGAAATATGAGCAGCGATTTCGGTAAATTAAGGCGCTGCTCCAGCATCTCAGCACTCACCCTCCGCAAGACCCGCCCATACCGGGGCGATCGGAACCTTGCCATCTGCAAATGACATCGTCATTGGACTGCCGTCGCCCCCGAATTTTGGCAAACTCTTGCAGAACACCGGCTGCTGCGCCTGTTCACACACCTCGTTTGGCAAAGTAATGGCAAGATCGATCAACATGGTCAATGCGAAGGCCGGCGGGATCCGTGGTTTCGTTCAGATTTGCCCTATAGTCCGATGTCATGTGCCATCAAACAGGAGCGTTTCATGCCGGATTGGCTGATCGGGGCGAACGGTGGCGGAGCTTCGCCCGGCCAAAGACTTCGCAGGATGCTGGATAGCGGTCGCATCATCCGTGCTCCGGGTGCACACAATGCCCTCGCCGGACTGATCGCACGCGAAGCCGGCTTCGAAGCCCTCTACGTCTCCGGCGGCGCCATTACCGCCAGTCTCGGCCTACCGGACCTAGGCATGATGACTCAGGAGGAACTGCTTCTGGTCGTGCGATCGCTGGCGCGCGCAACCGGACTTCCTCTCATCGTCGATGGCGATACCGGCTATGGAGAGGCACTGAACGCCATGCGACTGGTCGCGGACCTCGAGCTAGCAGGAGCCGCAGCGGTCCACATCGAGGATCAGGTCCTACCCAAGAAATGCGGTCACCTGAACGACAAGTCGATCATCCCGGCTGATCACATGGCAGCCAAGATCGCGGCCGCGAAAAGGGCCTCGCGTCACCTGCTCGTGATCGCGCGCACGGACGCCGCAGCTTCCGAAGGTCTTCAGGGTGCGATAGCCCGAGGCCGGACTTACGCTCAGGCCGGTGCAGACGTGATCTTTCCCGATGCACTGACGAGCCTCGAGCAGTTTCGCGCCTTCGCCTCGGCCATGCCGAAACCCGTGATGGCCAATATGACCGAGTTCGGTCGCACGCCGCTCGAGAGTGCGGCAGCACTGGAGGACGCCGGCGTTCGTATCGTGATCTGGCCCGTTTCCTCTCTGAGGATAGCGGCAAAGGCCATGGAGCAGTTCTATGGAGACCTTGCGCGCGACGATACGACGTCACCGCAGATCGACCGCATGCTGACCCGGAAACGGCTATACGAACTCATCGGCTACCACGATTTCGAAGCCCTCGACCGATCGATCATTGCGAGCGTCGCACCTGAGCAGCCGGGTGAATAGCCGTCTGGCCTCGTAATGGACGGGCGCGGTCTCAGTGGGAACGAGCCGGAGCAACGACCTTCACGTCGTGTTTGGCCGGAGGCATCAGACTGATCGCGGGCGCATCCCAGGTCCCACGCAGAAGCAGGATGTCCCGCGCCGTCAACGGAGCCTCGCCGGTCGTTCCGGCCGGGCCGGTCGCGATGCTGATGTCCATCAAGCGTCCAGGCACATCCAATCGGCCGGAAGCAACCAGGACTGAGTTGCCCGATCGGGCCTGAACCGCTTCGATCGTCAAGGCTCCGTTGAGCACGCGAAAACGACCGGAAACGGCATCCACTGGAGTCGCGCCCTTCCCGGCTGCGGCCCAACCGACAATGTTCGTGTCGCGGGCGGCATGCACCAGAGCCAGAACGTCGATGCCGACGCGCCCAGGCTCGGCAAGATCGAATTGCCCCCGTCCTGCAATCGACGACAGTGCCTCGCCCAGAGAGCCACCGCCGACAGTCCCTTCGAAAGTGACGTTCGAACGCCCCAGCAACGCATTGCGCCGCAACGGTGCCGCCAGAGCCCGTCCGGCATCGACACCCTTCAGCTTCACCTTGATCGACGCTCGCGGTGAAACCTGGTTCAGATCGACTGAAAGCTGACCGCCGGCAATCCCCCCTTCGATCTCGAGCTCGGCCATATCGGCCTGCAATTGCCCTTGATTGAGGGCAATCGAGATTGCGGCCCGTCCCATCTCGAACGCCGGCGCATGCACCTTGGCCGCGGAGAGCCGCAAGTCTGCGTCCAGAACCGTCAGGACATGGGGCTGGCCATCCGCCGTCGAATGGGATGCTAGGCGCGCCCAACTTCGGCCGAGATCGAGCTCTTGGAACCCAAGCGTGCCATCTAGCGAAAGACGACCATTCGTGGTCTTGACCGTCATCGCGCCGGTTGCCTGGTTGCCGTTGACGGCAACGGCTGCCTTCGCGAAGGCCATCCGACTTGGCGACCATTCCAGCGGCCCGACCACGGAGACGGAGGTAGACGGCTCACCGATACCATGACCGAGGCCGACCCACTTGACGAAGCGCCGCAGGCTCGGAGCCAGGAACTCGGCCTGGCCGGAAAACTCCGGCACGGGCGCAGTATTGAATTGACCGTCGAGAGAAAACGACAACACGGAGCTGCGAACGCTGACCTTCAGCGGAAGCCGCGCGGCACCGTCCCGCACAGCCGCCTCCGTCCAGACGGCATCGACAGCCAACGACTTGCCGTTGAGGCGCCCCGCTCCGACGAGCTTGTAGGTTCCCTTGCGCGTAACTGTAACGGCCGCGTTCACATCTTCGAGCACGGCGCGCGTGCCGCGCGGACCGAGCAAAGCAATCTCCGCACCCATCAAGCGTAAGGAATCGGTTGGATAGCTTGCAATACGAGGAGCCACTGAAGGCTCGGCGTCCACTTCGCCTCGGCTCATCGCATTCGGATCGACTGCGCCTGAGAGGTCGAGCGTCAACGTTGCCTGGTGGACGACAAGACTGCCTGCATTCCGACTTTCGCTCGGGGAACCGACGATCACTCCACTATCGAGCGTGAATGGAAATCGACCGCTGAGCCGCAATGGCGAGGCAATGACTGTTCCGTCCGGAGTGCGATTGACGAGTGCTCCACCTGCGAACCGACCCGGCGAAGTCGCCAGGTCAACAGCCAATGCCAAGCCGCCGATTAACGCAATCACACCTGCCGCGGCTGTCCATCTCGTGACGGAAGACCACCCTGCATGTGCACTCGTCATCGCTTAGCCCTCCCCGAGTGCCGGAGAGCACGCGACTTTACAAGTGCAACATCGACGGAAATCTCCACGTGGCGCTCTCCCCAGGCTTCCACGACGCAGACCAGCTATACCACCCTGAGGTTGTCTTAGCCCACCTTCAGGACGATCGGCAACATGTTGGGAGATTATGGCAGACCCGCGACGAAATCGCGGCAACGTAAGCTCGTCTCGAGATGCGTGCGAAGGCCGATTACTTGTTCAAAAAGCCGTCTAGAGCGCTCTAAAGGCAACGAAGTCGAGCTTTGGCCGGCGCCACAATATGCCGGCACTTGCCGTGGCAATGAGGTGGTGCTTAATGGGATCAACGGCTTGCTGAAGCCGCACGGTCGGATGTCCGAGCGTGCATCGGGGGCGGCAGGCCGCAGGACAGAGCGATCATTTGGAGAGGCGTGGTGAACAAGGTCTTTGGCAGTGCGACTGAGGCGCTCGTCGGCATCGTGAAGGACGGCCACACAATCGCTGTGGGTGGCTTCGGTTTGTGCGGCATCCCTGAGGTTCTGATCGCGGCCGTTCGCGACTCGGGAGTCCGGAACCTCACCGCCATCTCGAACAACGCCGGCGTCGACGATTTCGGACTGGGCATCCTGCTCAAGACACGCCAGATCAAGAAGATGATCTCGTCTTACGTCGGCGAGAACAAGGAGTTCGAGCGCCAGTTCCTCGCGGGTGAGCTCGAACTCGAGTTCACGCCGCAGGGCACGCTGGCCGAGAAGCTCCGTGCCGGAGGATCTGGTATCCCGGCCTTCTACACGCGGACCGGCTACGGCACGCTCGTCGCCGAGGGCAAGCCGACGGCCGAGTTCGATGGTCAGATGTACGTGCAGGAGCGCTCGCTGCGGGCCGACGTGGCCCTTGTCAAGGCGTGGAAGGCAGACAAGGCAGGCAATTTGATCTACCGCATGACCGCGCGAAACTTTAATCCGGTTTGTGCCATGGCCGGCAAAGTGACGGTGGCCGAGGTCGAGGAGATCGTCGAGATCGGTGCTCTTGATCCTGACCTGATCCACACGCCCGGCATATTTGTCCAGCGCATCGTGCTGAATGCCTCGCCCGAGAAGCGCATCGAGCAGCGGACCGTCCGCAAGGCGTGATCCGGCAAACTCGACCCAGTCACCCAGACAATCCTGATTGCACGTGGAGAGAATTTGATGCCCTGGACCAGAGAGCAGATGGCCGAGCGCGCCGCAAAAGAGCTTCAGGACGGCTTTTACGTTAACCTCGGCATTGGGCTGCCGACCCTGGTTGCCAACTACATCCCGCCCGGCATCGACGTGATGCTGCAGTCCGAAAACGGCCTGCTGGGCATCGGGCCTTTTCCGACCGAGAACGAAGTCGACGCCGATCTCATCAACGCAGGCAAGCAGACCGTCACGACGCTACCCGGGTCCTCATTCTTCTCGTCCGCGGACTCTTTTGCGATGATCCGCGGCGGGCATATCAACCTCGCGATCCTCGGCGCCATGCAGGTGTCGGAGACAGGGGATCTCGCCAACTGGATGATCCCCGGCAAGATGGTCAAGGGGATGGGTGGCGCCATGGACCTCGTCGCCGGCGTCGAGCGGGTCGTCGTTGTCATGGAGCATACGGCCAAGAAGAAGGATGGCGGCATCGACCTGAAGATCCTCGCACGGTGCACACTGCCGCTGACGGGTGTCGGCGTCGTCAATCGGATCATCACCGATCTCGCCGTCATGGACGTGACCGAGCGCGGCCTCAAGGTTGTGGAGATGGCTCCGGGCGTCACACCCGAAGAGCTCGAGCGCTGCACGGGCGTTGCACTTCACCTGCATTGAGAACGAAGAGCAATCATCGGGACTGAGCCCTTGAACGGAACGGGGAGTGCAGTGTCGCGACTAAAGCGGCTATTGCTCACGACTAGGGCAGGCCGCGTGGCGCTCGTTGCACCTAGGGCTCTGCTCGCTGTTCGGGCAGCCCGCGTAATTCCCCGATTCGGGCAGGCTCTGGCCTGGAGCGTGCGCTCTCGCGAGATCGCCAATTTCACCTACGACACGACGCGCGAGAGCCAGCTTCTACTGGGAGCGGTCATAGCCGAAATCTCGAATCGGCCGATCGCGGAGATCGTCGCCTACATCGACGAGCTGAACGCGGACAAGGCGATTGCCGAGCACGTTGCCGGTATTGCGCAGACACGCGATAGCCGCTGGAACGTCGACCCTGGCTTCAAGCCGGGCCGGCGATTGGCATTCTATCTGCTGGCACGCGCCTTGAAACCGCGACGTGTGGTGGAGGCCGGGGTCGATAAGGGCCTCGGCGGCCTCCTCCTCTCGCGTGCACTTACCCTCAACCGGGCCGAGGGACATGCAGGCGACTATCTAGGCATCGAACTCGATCCGGCAAAGCCGATCCCTCTCTACGAACAGTGGCCTGAGAAGATCGGGCACATCATACGCGGCAGCTCGACCGAGATCTTGCGCGGGCAAGGCGCGCCCATCGATCTATTCATTCACGATACTATCCCTGAAGCCGGCCACATGACGGACCAACTCGCAACGGTGCGCTCCCTGATGGCGCCAAGCGGCGTGATCGCGAGCACCTGGACGACCCCGGAGCTGATTGACCACGCGCTTCAATGCAATCTCAAGCTATTGACGCATCAAGAGGAACTCGCCGACCATTGGTTTCCCGGCGACCGGATCGCCTTCATTTACGGTTACGGCATCATGGGTAATAGCGATAAGGGCGTGACGTCGCTCGACGCGCACGTGTAGCCTTCCGTCAGTTGCCCGCCTCCTTAGATCATCAGTCGCGCTCAGAGCTCTCAGATCGAGAACGGATCCGCCCATGCCCGAACTTCGCGAGATTGCCAGCGGTTTGCGCTTCCCCGAAGGTCCGATTGCCATGCCCGACGGCAGCGTGCTCCTCGTCGAGATCGAGCGCGGAACGCTCACTCGTATCGATTCTAGCGGACGCGCGAGCGTGGTGGCCTCACCCGGTGGCGGACCGAATGGCGCCGCGATCGGGCCCGACGGCGCCTGCTACATCACCAACAACGGCGGCTTCGAGTGGGTCAAGAGTTCCGACGGCATTCGCCCACACATGCAGGCACACGACTACAAGGGCGGCCGCATCGAGCGCATCGACCTCGCGACCGGAAAAGTCGAGGTGCTCTACACGCACGGACCGAACCACAAGCTGAATGGCCCCAATGATCTCGTCTTCGATGCCCACGGTGGCTTCTACTTCACCGACCTGGGCAAGGTCCGCGACCGCGAATGGGATCGCGGCTGCGTCTATTGGGCCAAAGCCGACGGCAGTCAGATCAAGGAGGTCGCCTTTCCACTGACGACGCCTAACGGCTGCGGCATCTCGCCGGACGGTAAGGTTCTCTACGTCGCGGAGACACAGACCGGTCGCGTCTGGGCCTACGACATCATCGCCCCCGGAGAAGTGAGAAAGCAGCCCTGGCCATCGCCATCCGGCGGCAGGATGCTGGCGGGGGTCGGTGGCTACAATCTGTTCGACTCGCTTGCCGTCGACGCCGATGGCAATGTGTGTGTCGCAACCCTGTTCAATCCCGGCATCACGGTCGTCTCGCCGTCGGGCAATTGGCGCCAGATCGCGCTTCCCGGCGATCCTTACGTGACGAATATCTGTTTCGGCGGCCCTGATCTGAGGACGGCCTACGTCACCTTGTCGATGACCGGTCGCCTCGTGGCTCTCGACTGGGATCGCCCCGGTTGCCCGCTCAACCACTTGAACATTTGATAGCAGTACAAACGATCATGAACGCGGGCAGGCAATCGTAATGTGATCGAGATCGCTGGTGCATTTGTCGGGGTCGCGGCCATTGTCGCGGTCGTCGGCGCGACGGCGATTGGCGGCTTCCTCCGCGGCTTCGTTGGCTTCGGCGGAGCCTTGGCCCTGGTGCCCGCACTCGCCTTGGCGCTCGGCCCGCGAACTGCTGTTGCCGTGTCCAGTCTCGTAGGGCTACCGGCAGTCATTCAACTGCTACCCGAAGCTCTGAGGCATGCCGATAGACACCGCGTCGGCCCCATCAGTCTGGCCATTCTCGCAGGCGCACCTTTCGGCTCTCTCATCCTGATCAGCCTCGATCGGCACATCATGACGGCGACGATTGGCGGCCTGGTGATGCTCATGGCCCTGATAACTTGGAAGGCCCCGAGTGCGGCCCTCATGAAGCATCGCTCGGTCGGCATCATGGCAGGGGCCGTGAGTGGAATGCTGCAGGGTGCTGCGGGAATCGGCGGTCCGCCCTCGGTGATCGTGCTGGTCGCACAGGGCGGCGAGCCTCGCCGACTGCGTGCCGACGTGCTGGCAGTCAGCGGGACCATCGCGCTATGTGGCGCTGTCTCGCATTGGTGGTTCGGCTTGTTCACCGCCGACGCGGTGGCCATCGCGCTGGTGCTCCTACCTGTGTTCGTGGGGTTTACGTGGCTCGGCAGTCGGTTCTTCAATCGTGGCGGGGACCGGCACTTCCGCGCCGCAGCACTCGGTATCCTCCTCCTGATTGGCTTGGCGGCAATGGTCAGTTCTGTGAAAGTGCTGCTGCTCGGCCCGAATTGACCGGGCATCTAAGTTCCGACATCTGAGGATTGCCACGATTGCGGAGCAAGGTCGCCAAGTGCTCACTGGCTGGCGACAAGGAGGAGATGGCCATGCGATTTCAGATCAAATCTGCCTGCACGGCGATACTGCTTGCTGCGATTTCTGGCGCGGCGCCCGTTTCGGCCCAGGACCGCCCACCTCCTGAGAACGGCAAGGGCCCCGGCGTCATCACGGAAGGCGCCAAGGGCGTCACCATCGGAGGCGCCCCCGCAGCCAGGGCCGGCGATCGGACGAGCGACGGCGATGCCATCACCAAGGGCTCCACCAACGTCTTCATTAATGGTCGACCGGCCGTCACGGTGGGCGATACGACGGGATGCGGCGGTGTCGTCGTGGGCGGCGCGTCGGGCGTCTTCATCAACGGCAAGCCCGTGGCGCGCGCCGGCGACGTGACAACGGGTTGCCCTGGGAAGAAATAGACGGTTTGCGGGGCTCAGCACGATGAAACTACCGGGCGCATCCATTCTGTCCATGCTTGCTGCCTTCGCTCTAATCCTCCTCGCGGCACCCGCCATCCATGCTCAGAACGCAAAGCAAGGGCAATTGCCCTCGCCAGCCTTGAAGCAGCAGCAGGAGGCCGCAACCGAACTTTGGCGCCGGGGCGATTATGCTGCCGCCTTGCCGGCCTCGGAGCGCCTGCTGGCGGCGACCCGCGCTGAGTTCGGCCCCGACCATGAACAGGTTGCGATACAGGCCTACGGCCTCGGCTTGGTTGCAGAAGCCGCGGGCCGCTTCGACATCGCAGAGCGCGCCTTTCGCGAGAACGTCGCCGTCGGTGAGAAAGTCTACGGGAAGGATACTGCGCTCACCACGCAAGGGCAGGAAAAACTAGGAGAGGTCCTGGTCGCTGCGGGCCGAGCGGCGGAAGCTGAACCGATCCTTCGCAAGGTGCTGGCGATCCGGACTGCGACGGTCGGCTCCGATAACTCCTACAACGCCAGCACCCATGCAGCACTCGGCGCAGCAAGCCTGGCCCGCGGTGACGCCTCGGCAGCACTGAATTCATACCGGGAAGCCGTGCGTCTCCTTACGGGCAAACGCGAGACGCAGACACTCGCCGCACACGTGATGGAAAACGAGATCCGCAGGCACATTCCGGCATTCACGGGCCTCGTCGATGCGGCTTGGCAGGTGGCGGCGCGCGGCAGTCCGGTTCCTGCTCTCTCCGAAGAAACATTCGGGACCAGCCAGCGGGCGTGGATGACATCCGCCGCGTCTGCTTTGGCTCGCATGTCTGCTCGATTGGCGGCCGGCGAGACGGACCTCGGTCGGCGCATTCGACGGCAGCAGGATGCGGCGGAGCGCGTGCTGGCCCTCCATCAGGAGGACACCCGCGAACTCGCACGCTGGAGCGAGGTGCAACGCAAGGACTCAACCTACTCTGCGCTGCTCGAGCAATTCCGGGCCGTCAGCATCGCCCAGCATCGCGACAACGCCTCTACCGTGAAACGCCAGACTGAGCTGGTGGCCGCGCTGCAGGAGCACTTGGCGCGCTGCCCCCCGGGGCACAAGAAGACCGGTTGCGAGAAGGCCGATCGCGAGCGCATCGCGATCACAAAGGAACTCGGCGAGCTGTCCAGCCTAACCTCGAAGGACGCGGGCTCGATCATGGCCATCCATAGCCAGATGGAGGCTGCGGAAGCACGCCTTCCGGGGCACGCCGCCTTTCAGGCCGCACGCAAGGCCCGCATCGACGAGCAGGTGCGGCTCGATCAGACGGTTCTCGCCGAGAGGAAGGCCATCAGTGCTTCGTTTCCGCACTTCGTCGAGCTGACCGAACCTCAGCCTCTGACGATCGCGGCGACGCAAGCCCTTCTCCGACCGTCCGAGGCCTTGGTGACGATGCTGGTTGGTCGTGATCAGAGCTACGTATGGGCGATCTCCAGGGAGCGGTCCGTCTGGGCGCGAATTCCCGCTGGCTCCAAGGCTTTGGCTGGACACGTCACGGCGCTACGGCAAGCGCTCGATCCACTCGCGGGCCCTCCTGCGAGTGCCGAAGTTCGTTCGCCACCGCCGTTCGATCTCGGTCGGGCCCATGATCTCTATCGGCTCCTTCTCGGGCCCGTCGAGGCGGTCATTCGTGACAAGCCCAGCCTTGTTCTGGTGCCGACGGGTCCACTAACGAGTCTCCCGTTCCAGGTTTTGGTCACCCAACCACCTCGTCCGGAAGTTGATCCGCTTCGAGCCATCAAGAACGCCGATTGGCTGGCTCGCCGTCATTCAACAACGGTACTGCCATCCGTGCCGTCGCTCGCCGCACTGAGACGCACCGGAAGCGACCTCAGGGCTGCCGAGCCGTTCCTTGGAATTGGTGATCCGGTACTCAGCGGGCCGCCCGGCGGTAGCGCACCGGCGGCGCGCGCGGCACAAACCGCACTCACATCGATATATCGAAACGGCCAAGCCGATCTGAGGGCGCTACGCGAGTTGACGCCGTTACCCGAGACCTCCGCGGAATTGAAGGCTATCGCAGCGGCCTTGAAGGCACCCGACGAGGCCGTGCTGCTCGCACACGAGGCGACCGAGACCCGTGTCAAGCGGGAGGCCTTGGACCGCTACAGGGTGCTCCATTTCGCCACACATGGTCTCGTTGCAGGTGAATTGTCGGGATTGGCAGAGCCGGCCTTGGTGCTGACACCGCCGCTGAGAGCCTCGGAGGCAGACGATGGGCTGCTTACGGCTTCTGAGGTGGCAGCGCTCAAACTCAAGGCTGACTGGGTGGTGCTTTCCGCGTGTAACACGGCGGCTGGATCAGAGGTCGGCGCAGATGCGCTCTCCGGGCTGGCGCGCGCATTCTTCTTCGCTGGAGCAAGAGCGCTCCTGGTCTCGCACTGGGCGGTCAACTCCGACGCGACGGTGTGGCTGACAACCGGGACATTCGCGGCATTGGCCAAGGAACCCGCCATCGGCCGCGCAGAGGCGTTCCGCCGAACGATGCTGGCCATGATCGATGCCGGCCTGCCTCCGTCCATGTGGGCGCCGTTCGTGATCGTCGGAGAGGGCTCCGGCCAGCAGTGAAAATGGCGTGACAATGTCACCGACACGGGTTCGACCCCGGCCTAGGTTCCATCTCGCAACCAAGGGAGGGCTCGAGCATGACCTCGAACGTCGGCGGTATCGACCGCATTGCGCGCATTTTGGCAGGCATCGTTTTGATCGCACTCGTTTTCGTAGGCCCGCAAACGCCGTGGGGCTGGATCGGGATTGTTCCTCTCGCCACGGGCCTGCTCGGCTGGTGCCCGGCTTACGTTCCGTTCGGGATCTCGAGTTGCCCGCGCAAGCCCTGATCGGCGCCGGCTCACGACTGCAGTTTCGGTCACGTGAAGTCTAGGCTCGGCAGCAAGACCGAAAGACAATCTCGGGCGTTACGGTATTTATCTGAGTGCGGCGCGCCGTGTCGTTATCGGCGGGCCGGCCTCATAATCTGGAGCGCAACGAAAAATCGAGAGGCTTGTCATGCACTATCCGATCGACACCTCGATCAAGCCTGAGGTTGCCGGCTTCTACGATCCCGACACGGCGACAATTTCCTATGTCGTCAAGGACCCCGCGTCGAAATCATGTGCCGTCATCGACAGCGTGATGGATATCGATTACGCGGCGGGCCGCATCACGTTCGCCTCGGCAGACCAACTGATCGACTACATCACGGCGAATGACCTTTCGCTCGAGTGGCTGATCGAGACGCACGCCCATGCGGATCATTTGTCGGCGGCCCCCTACATTCAAGGCAAGCTCGGCGGCAAGATCGGCATCGGCTCCGAGATCACGACGGTGCAGGAGGTGTTCGGCAAGGTCTTCAACGAAGGCACCGAGTTTCGGCGGGATGGCAGCCAATTCGACCGACTGTTCGTCGATGGCGATACCTACCAGATCGGCACGATGAGGGCATTTGTGATGGCAACGCCGGGACACACGCCAGCGTGCATGACGCATGTGATCGGTGACGCGGCCTTCGTCGGCGACACCTTGTTCATGCCGGATGGCGGCACCGCGCGCGCCGATTTCCCTGGTGGCGATGCTCGAGTGCTCTTCAAGTCGATCCGCAAGGTGCTCGAGACCTTGCCAGCGAAAACCAGACTGTTCATGTGTCACGACTACGGCCCCAACGGGCGCGACGTGAAGTGGGAGACGACCGTCGCCGACGAGCGAACCCACAACATTCATGTTCGCGATGGCGTCACTGAGGAAGAATTCGTGACGATGCGCGAGGCCCGGGACAAGACGTTGGGGATGCCGCGGCTGATCCTCCCCTCACTTCAGGTCAATATTCGGGCGGGACACCTGCCCGAGCCCGACTCGAGCGGTCGGCGGTTCCTGAAACTCCCGCTGGATGCATTTTAGAGCGTTGGACGGTTGAAATGTTGCGCCAACCGGCTACGCTTCAGTCGTTCTTTTCCAACGGGCCGGGTGAATGGCGCAAGATTTTCTATCCCTGATCTCTGGCTCCCTGGTGGGCACCGTGCTCGGCCTGATCGGCGGCGGCGGCTCCATTCTGGCCGTCCCGCTTCTGGTCTACGTCGTCGGCGTACCATCGCCGCATGTCGCCATCGGCACCAGTGCCGTAGCAGTCGCGCTGAGTGCCCTCGCGAGCCTATTGGGCCACGCCAGGCTCGGCAATGTGCGTTGGCCGTGCGCGCTCACCTTCACGATTGCCGGCGTGGCGGGCGCGACGCTCGGCTCGACGCTCGGCAAGGCTTTCGATGGCCAGAGACTGCTCCTCTTTTTCGGTGTGCTGATGATCGTAGTCGCTGCGATGATGCTGAGGCGACGGCAGTCGGCGGGTTCCGATTTCGTGCCATTGACGCGCGCGTCGGCAGGGACACTTGCGCCGAGACTGGCCGGATTTGGCATCGCAACGGGCACGCTGGCGGGCTTCTTCGGCATAGGCGGCGGCTTTCTTGTCGTGCCGGGCCTCATCGCCGCGACCGAGATGCCGCTCATCGCCGCAATCGGGTCGAGTCTTGTTTCAGTGACCGCCTTCGGCATCACGACGGCCGCCAACTACGCGGCATCAGATTTGGTCGATTGGCGTCTGGTGACCCTGTTCGTCGCGGGCGGCATCGCAGGAAGCGTCGTCGGCGGTCGACTGGCACAGCGACTTTCGACCCATAAGACCGCCCTCACGAAGGTGTTTGCGGTCATTGTCGCCACGACTGGGATTTATGTCGTTTGGCGCGGCCTCGTGGGATGACCTTGGCGTCACTTCACCTTCGGCACCACATCTTTCGCGAACGTGTCGAGCTTGGCGAGCGCCTCACCGATATCGCTGCTCTCGAAACCGATGTTGATATGGCGTACGCCCGCATCACGGAAGGCGCGAGCATCCGATGCGATCTCGTCGGCGGTACCGGTGAAGGTCATGCGCCCGCCATCACGCGCTTTGAGCGGCGTACCCAGGGAGTAATTGGGCGCAAAAATCGCAACGTCGATCGTGTCGGGATCACGGCCGGCCGCCCGCGCGTGAGCCTGCATATCGGCTAGCGAAACCTTGAACCTCTGAGGATCGTCGAGCGGCTCCGCCGGATTGCGAATGGTCGGATACCAGCCGTCGCCCAACTCGGCAGCACGTTTTCTGGCGGCCAAGCCCTCGCCACCGACCCAGATCGGCGGGCCCGGCCGTTGAACCGGCTTTGGCTCGAACATGATGTTTCCGACCTTGACGAACTCACCATCGACGACCGGATTCTCCTCGGTCCACATGGTCCGAAAAGCGCGGATGTACTCGTTGGACGCGGCGCCCCGCCGCTCGAACGGAGGGGCCGAGCCGAGCGCCGCCATCTCCTCGCGCATCCACCCCACGCCGACACCGACCGTGACCCGCCCCTTCGACAGAACATCGATGGTGGCTAGCGTCTTGGCGGTCAGCACCGCAGGTCGATGCGGCACGACCATGACCGAGGTGAGCAGGCGCATCCGCTTTGTGATCGCTGCGGCATAGGCGAGACAGGAGAGCTGCTCCAGGCAGAAGCCAGTGGCAACGCCCGGCCAGTCGCCTGTCTCGTTATAGGGGTACTTGCTGTCGATCGTGCGCGCGATGACGACATGGTCTGAGAAGCCGAGATAGGAAAGCCCAAGGCCGTCGGCGTGCTGGGCAATGCGGGCAAGGTTGTCCGGATGCGCCGCCGCACCGCGCGTACCGAGATGAAGGCCGAAGTCCATGGGGCTCTCCTGCTTGGGTGTCTCTGCCTCCTCGTACCGACTACTGCGCCGTCAAGCCACCATCGACGACGAGACCGGCGCCGGTCATGAAGCCGGCATCGTCGGACGCGAGGAAGCAGATGCCGTGCGCGATGTCGTCCGGATGCCCGAGTCGGCCGATGGGGTGGCTCTTCAGTGCAACCGTGCGAGCGGCCTCGGTATCATTCGTACCGGTCTGAGTAGCCCGCGCTACGAACGTCTGGTTGCCCATGTCAGTTTCGATGACGCCGGGATGGATCGAGTTCACGCGGATCTTGTAGCCCTTGCGGCCATAGGACAGCGCCGTCGACTTCGTGAAAAGGGTCACGCCACCCTTGGTCATGGAATAGAGCGGATCGAGCTGCGACCCCACGATACCCGCGACCGAAGCCAGATTGACAATGGCACTGCCATGCTTCGAGTTGGCGCCGGCCTCCTTGAGCGCATTCGTACAGATCTTGGTGCCAAGCCAGACTCCGGTCAGGTTGACGGCGACGAGCTTGTTCCACTCGTCCATCGTGACATCCTCGAAGTCCCGGCCCAGGAAAAGGCCGGCGTTGTTGACGAGAATATCGAGCTTGCCGAAGCGCTTCTGGGCAGTGGCGACGGCTGCCTGCCAGTCTTTCTCCGATGTCACGTCGAGCGACACGAAGACCGCCTTGCCCCCCGCAGCCTCGATCTCGGCCACAGTCTCTTTCGCCTTGTCGGCAAGGAGATCACCGATTACGACGGCGGCCCCGGCATCCGCCATGACGCGGGCCGTCGCCGCACCGATGCCGCGCGCCGCGCCCGAGATGAGAGCCACCTTGCCGTCGAGCCTGTTGGTCATAGTCGCATCCTTCTGATTGGTCAGGTGTCGATCACACCACCCTTGGTCCGCGGTGCCAAGTCGATAGGTAGACGCTTCATTCGGAGCCCGTGCCTGCCGGATCTCGCACGCGGCCTGGAACGATCCGAACGCGCCGCGGTGCCGCCAGCCAGATTGCAACGATCGAGACCAGACACAAGGCGATGGCGATGAGGAAGGCCAATCGATAGCTGCCCGTAAGGTCATGCACCACGCCGGCGACGAAGGGCCCAGCGGCGCCCCCCGCGATGAGACCGCCGCTCGCGATACCAAGAATGGTGCCGTAGTGGCGGCCTTCGAACAACTCGGCGACGATCGGCCCCATGATGCCGGTGAGCGCATATCCGAGCAGGCCCTGGGAGAGCACCATCAGATAGAGCAGCGGATCTGAGCGACCGGCCTCCAGCGCCAGTAATGCGGTATAGCAAACGGCAAAGCCCGAGCACGAAATAGTCCAGACGATCTCGCGGCCGACGCGATCGGAAAGCGCGCCGAGGGCAATCTGGGCGGGGACGGCGACCATCGCGACGAGACCAAGCGCCCAGGCGGCTTCGACGGGCGAGAACCCGACCTCGATCAGATACTTCGTTTGATGAACCTGCACCGCATACCAGACAAATCCCGCGCAGAAATACCCGACGATGACCCACCAGAAGCGCACCGTCCGCAAGGCGCGCGCCGGCGTCCAGTCGATGGCTGCCCAGGCTGGGTCCACCACGTAGGAGCGGCGTATGACCGGCCGTCCGCCAGTCCCGTCACCATCGGGCGCGAGGCCGATCGCTTCAGGACGCTTGAAGACGAGGAGGTTGAGCGGCAGCAGGACGATCAAGGTCGCGACACCGAGTGTCCAGCATGAAGCGCGCCATCCATCACGAGCAATGATGTCCTGCAACAGCGGCAGAATGACAATGGCGCCGATCCCCGCCCCTGAAAAGGCAATGGCAATGGCGAAGGCGCGACGGCGTACGAACCAGTTCGGCAGATACTGCGATTGGGCGGTGAAACCCATGCAGTTGACCCCGATACCTGCAAGCAGACCGAGCGTCAGATAGAGATGCCATGGCGCCGTCATCCAGGTAGCGCCGATGAGCCCGCTCGACGTGAGTAGCACGCCCGTCATGATAACGGCGCGTGGCCCACTGGTATCCATCACGCGGCCAATCACGGGCGTAATCAACGCCGAGACCAGGAAGCCGAACGAGAACGCTCCGGCCGAGAGCCCTCGATCCCAACCGAACTCGTCGACGATCGGCGGGAACAGGAGAGAGAACGAGGTCCGGGCCGTGACACCGAGCGCGATGGTGACGAATGCCACGGCGACGATCACCCAGCCGTAGTAGAACGGCAGGCGTGCCGCGAACGGCTCGGGCGGCGTCTCGGCCATTGGAATCCTCGTTTCGGTCGGCTGCCGCTTTGATGCAGACCACTCCGTCGGCCTGATTGCCCAGCATCGACCGATAACCGCAGAGCCGCAATGACGCCGCCGGTCAGGAACTGTCGCGAGTCACCCGATGTGGCGGCGAATGGCGTCGACGGCTCGGCTCGTGGAAGCGATGGCCGCCGCGTCGATCGGCAAATTCTGCGACGAGAGTTTGGCGATGACCAGCTCACGCGCCCGATCGACGAACAGATTCTGTCCGTGAATGCCCATGCCGAAGGTCAGTGGCGAAGTGCCATGCTCGACATACCATTTGGTACGGTAGTGCATCCGGCGACCGGGATAGTACGCGCCGAAGCTCCCGGCATCCCAAGCCTCGGTCTCGCCTGCCTGCTCGATGTCGTCGAGCCAGGCCTTGGGCACGATTTCATGCGAGCCGCGACGTCCGCCTTGCACCAAAAGCTGGCCGACGCGAGCGAGATCCATCGCGGTGACACACATGCCGCCCGCGCATCTCGGAGCACCCAGCGTATCGACCGTGATATAGGCGCTGTACGCCGCACCGAGCGGCTTCCAGAGCAGATCGCTCATCAGGTCGGAGTAGCGTCGGCTGGCAGCGCGCTCGAATATCCACCCGAGCAGGTCGGTACATGGCGAGACGTAGTTGAACTTGCCGCCGTGCGGCCCGAGCCGCGCCCGAAGTGTAGGCAGAAAGGCTCGAAGATGGGTCGGTATGTCCCCCGGATCTGGGGGATTCCAGTTGGTCGACTTGCGATAGGCAACGATATCGCCCGACGTCGCGAGATAGTCCTCGTCGAAGTCGAGCCCGGAGCGCATGTCGAGCAACTGGCTCACGCTAACGCCTTCGAAGGCACTGCCCTTCAGCTCCGGAACGTAACGGGTCGCGGGCGCCGCCGTATCCAGGATACCGCGTGAGACGAGAACGCCGGCGAGCAGCCCGAGCATCGACTTGGAAACCGACATCAGGATATGCGGCGTCGCGGCAGTCATACCGTTGAAGTAGCGCTCGCAGATGACACGCCCACGATGAACAATGACGAATGCGTCTGTTTGAGTAGCCGAGAGGAACCCTTCGAGGTCGAGCCGTCCTCCTGATCCATCACTGATCGCCAGGCCGTCGAGGCCCTCATCGACGGGAGGCAGCCGCCAGAGATCGTCGTACTCGTTGGCGATCTCGGCGGATGGAACGATCTCGCGAACATGCTGAAAAGCCCAGCGATTGAAGGGCGGGTGGCGCCAGTTCGCGAGCGTGACGCTCTCCTCGGGCGGCGGCGGAAAAGTGGACATCAGGTCAGACATGTTCATCGATCTCGTTCGGCGGGGTTAGAGACAGTCACGTTCTGGTGGCTTGGTCGCGCAAACTCCCGCTTTCTCGAGAGAGTGGAGCTTGGCATCTGGACTCAGCAGGTCGCACCACCGTCGATGACGAGCGTTATACCGGTTACGAAAGATGCCTCGTCCGACAACAGGAACAGCGCGCCATTTGCGACTTCATCGGGCTGGCCGGGACGGCCCATGGGCGTCTGATAGGCCCGCTTCTTGACCAGCTCTTCCTTGTCCATGCCCATGGTCGACTGCTGGTCGGGACGGGCGACAAACACCCGTAGCATTGGCGTATCGATCGGCCCCGGACAGATGGCGTTGACGCGAATCTTCTCCTTCGCATATCGCTTAGCGAGTCCCCGCACGAGCCCGACAACGCCATGCTTCACCGCGGAATAGACGGGCGAGAACTGCGAGCCCGAGACGCCCGACGTGGAGGCCGTGTAAAGCAGAGCGCCGCCCGCACGAGCGCGCAACTCGGGCAGCGCAGCCTCTGTGGTGACGAGGACCGTGCGCAGGTTGAGAGCAACGGCACTGTCCCATTCCTTCAGATCGAGGCCCTCGAATGCGGCTGGTCCTGGATGACCGACATGGTTCCAGACGAAGTCCAGACCGCCGAAGGCTTTGGCCGTCTCCGACACGACGCGACGCGAGTCGACGTCCTGAGACAAGTCGGCAACGATACCGTGAGCGCGGCCGCCCTGAGCTTTGATTTCTTTGACGACCGCGGCAACGGCCTTCTCGTCGATATCCGCGACGCCAACTGCAGCGCCCTCCTTGGCAAAACGAAGGGCGCCGGCGCGCCCCATTCCCGAGCCTGCTGCCGTGACCAGTCCGATCTTGCCTTGCATCCGCATAGGGGTCTCCTGCTTTAGCTTCAGCGCAAGCGAGCCACAGGCCAAGGTCCCGTGCAAGGATAACCAGACCACGCGCGAACTCACCGGAAAGCCGAAACCGACACGGGCATCAAGGCCCTGTTAAGCAAACTCGGTCAGGATTGGATGAACCACAGATTTGTCGCATTGGCTGCCTAGCTCTTGCGTCGCGGAACCCATATCCGCCGCGCAAGTTCAAGCCCGGCGGTCAGCCTTCAGCTAGTTCGCCCAGCGTCGGAAAGACTGCGTCATGTTGTCCAAGCTGAAGCTGTCCATCGGACGTAATCCCGCTGCCCATCTGGCAGCCGCCCTGCTGGCGACGAGCGCCGCATTCGCCGGCACGCCGGTCTCCGCAGAGCCATGGCCGAGCCGCGTCGACGCAACGTACCGCATCGAGTTCAATGGTTTCGACGTCGGCAAGTTCGACCTGCAGGCGAACGTCAATGGCTCGTCTTACACGGTGACTGGGGAAGCGCGGATCTCCGCCTTGCTCGGCGCCTTTAAATGGCAGGGCTCAACGCGCAGCTCAGGTGCGCTCGCAGGCCTGTCGCCGAAACCGGCCGGCTACACTTTCGATTTCAACGGGATCGGGAAGCAAGGCGCCATCAAGCTTGGTTTCAAGCAGGGCTCTATCACCAGCATCTCGAACTTGCCGCAGTCCCCTCCCAAGCCCGACGCCGTGCCCGTTGGACCGCAGCATCTTAAGGACGTTCTGGATCCGCTCAGTGCAATTCTGGCTCTCAGCCGTACGAGCGAGGCTAATCCCTGCACAAAGAAGCTGTCCGTGTTCGATGGCGCACAGCGCTTCGATCTCGCCCTCTCATTCGTGCGGCAGCAGGCGGTCTCTGAAACAAGGCCGAGCGGGCAGCCAGGGGTCGCTTTCGTCTGCCGCGTGCGATATGTGCCGGTCGCCGGACACCGGATGACTTCGGAAACGCGCCACATGGCGTCCTCGGATGGTATCGAGGTCTGGTTGCGGCCCGTACCAAGCGCGGCACTCTATGTGCCTCATCAGATCTCGATACCGACGGCTGCCGGCACGGCAGCTCTGATTGTGGAACGGGTCAACATCGTCACGCAGAACGAGCAGATCGCTCTGACCAATTGAGGACCGCTGGCACGCCTCTGTCCGGTCTTATGGGGACGCACTGACGCACCTTTAGCCTCTCGTCCCCTCCTGCATCACCGATTTCTGGCTTTGTTCCCCGGTTCGGCGCAAAGTCCCCTTGCTTGCTGGCTTGCGCTTTGCGATGCCTCGCGGGCAAGCCTCGGCTTCGAGGGAGAGGGATTTGGCGTTTCAGCACCGTATCCGTAACGTGACGGCCGTTCTCGGCCCCACGAATACCGGCAAGACACATCTCGCCATGATCGGCTTGCCGCTGCGGCTTCTCGCTCGAGAGGTCTACGACAAGATCGTCGCGCGGGTTGGCCCGTCGGCGGTTGCGCTCGTGACCGGCGAGGAGAAGATCAAACCGGACAACCCTCGCTACTGGGTTTCGACCGTGGAGGCGATGCCGCGCGGTGTCGACGTCGATTTTCTCGCCATCGACGAGATCCAGCTGGCGGCGGACCCCGACCGGGGTCACGTGTTCACCGACCGGCTCTTACACGCCCGCGGTCGATCCGAGACACTGTTGCTCGGTGCCGGCACGATGCGCGACGCGATCAGCGAGCTCATCCCCGAGGCCAACTTCATCTCTCGGCCGCGTCTCTCGAAGATCAGCTATGCGGGCCAGAAGAAGATTACCCGATTGCCTAAGCGCACCGCGATCGTGGCGTTCTCGGCCGCCGAGGTCTACTCGATCGCAGAGTTGATCAGGCGCCAGCTCGGAGGCGCCGCCGTTGTGCTAGGCGCGCTTTCGCCACGGACCCGCAATGCTCAGGTTGCGCTCTACCAGAATGGCGATGTCGATTTTCTGGTCGCGACCGACGCCATCGGCATGGGCCTCAACCTGGACGTCGACCATGTGGCGTTCGCAGCGGTTCGGAAATTCGACGGGCACGTGACGCGAGACTTGACGGCCGGCGAACTGGGGCAGATCGCAGGTCGGGCCGGCAGGCATCTCAACGACGGCACGTTCGGCGTGACTGGCGACGCGCAACCCTTCGACGCAGATCTGATCGAACGGCTGGAGACGCACACGTTCGATACGGTGCGCGTGCTGCAATGGCGCAACCGCGACCTCGAGTTCTCGACGCTCGAGCGGCTGCGTGAGAGTCTGCGCGAGGTTCCCAGCGCCCAGCGCCTGCAAAGGGCTCGAATGGCCGAGGACGTCACGGCTCTGGAAACGCTGTCCGGCGACCCGACTATTGCGGACCGGGCACGGGGGGCTGCAGCTGTCTCGAAGCTCTGGGACGTTTGCCAGGTTCCCGACTACCGCAAGATCTCGTCGCAGAACCACGCCGAGCTCGTCGCGCAGCTCTATGGCTTCCTGATGAGCCCGGACGAGCAGATTCCCGAGGACTGGTTCGCAAACCAAGTCGCGCTCGCCGATCGGACGGACGGCGATATCGACACGTTGGCGACCCGTATCGCCCACATCCGCACATGGACATTCGTATCGAACCGCGCCGACTGGCTGCGTGACCCGGTCCACTGGCAGGAGCGGACCCGCGCCATCGAGGATGCGCTTTCAGATGCGCTCCATGAGCAACTCACCCAACGCTTCGTTGATAGGAAGACGAGCGCCCTGATGAAGGGGCTCCGCGACAAGGACGACATGACGGCCGACATTGCTGCCGATGGGGCCGTCACAGTCGAGAGCCACTACGTAGGTCGCCTCAAGGGATTCCGGTTCTGGCCTGATACCCAGGCGGATGCGACCGGCGTTCATGGCAAGGCGGCGCGCGGCGCGGCGGCACATGTTCTCGCCAAGGAGCTCGCCATGCGGGCTCGGCGCGTCGCAGCAGCCAAAACAGACGCGTTCAAGTTGACCCGCAACGCCCGAATCCTATGGCGCGACGAGGAAATTGCGCGACTGGATGCCGGTGACGATCCGATGCGGCCGACGGTCGTGGTGCTGTCCGATGATCACCTCACCGCACCTGACAAGGAGAAAGTGCAGCAGCGTCTCGACACTTGGATCACCGAGACGATTGCGGAGCGGTTGAAGCCGCTGATGGAGCTGAAATCGGCCGAGGACGTGACCGGTCTCGCGCGTGGCATTGCTTTTCGCTTGGCCGAAAGCTTCGGTATCGTGAAGCGTGATGCAATCGCCGATGAGATGCGCCAGCTCGATCAACCATCGCGCGCACAGCTCAGGAAGTATGGAGTCCGCTTCGGCGCGTTCAACATATTCCTGCCACCACTGCTCAAGCCGGCGCCGGCAGAGTTGACGCTGTCGTTGTGGGTCCTGAACAAAGGCTCCCAATCGGGCCTCGCGGTCGACCAACTGCCGGTGCCGCCGCGCGCCGGGCTCACGTCCGTGACGATCGATCCGTCAGTACCGGAGGATTTCTACCGCGCAGCGGGCTACCATGTTTGCGGTCCCCGCGCGATACGCGTCGACATGCTGGAGCGGCTGGCGGATTCCATTCGACCGTTGCTCGCCTGGAGAGCCAGCGAACCTGGACAAACGCCGCCGCGCGGCTCGAGCGGCGACGGCGGGTTCATGGTGACACCCGACATGATGTCCATTCTCGGTTGCTCATCGTCGGAACTCGCCGCCGTGCTCTCCACGCTCGGGTTCCGGTCTGAGCAACGGCCCGCGCCAAAGCCACGTGTCACCGGTCCACCGGTTGCCGCGTCATCCGTGTCGTCTGACGAATTAGCGTCTGCCGATCAAAGCCTCGCGGCGGCCGCTCCTGAAACGTCCGCGATGGAGCCGACAGAACCGTTGGTGCCAGACGCCGTAGAGCAAACGGTGGCAGAGCCGGCCGCCACAGCCGACACCTCGGCGGAAATCACGCCCGTCACAGTGGAGACTACACAGGAAGCAGCCGACGCCTCGGCGGAAGCAGTGCCCGTGGCAGTAGAGGTCGCTGAGGCAGCTGGGGTAGCCGCGGACATCAGAATCGACGATGTGACGACGCAACCACCGCCAGTCTCCGAAGCGGCGTACGACAAGACCGAAGCCACTGTGCCGATGGTCGAAATTTGGCGACCCAAGCGCCGACACCGCGAAGAGCGACGCCCGCCGCGGCGTGAGGGGCGAGCACAGCAGTCTGTCGCACAGACCAGTACGCCAGCCGCTGAAGCCGCAACCGGCGAACACGGTGAACGCGCCCCGGGCGAACGCGGGCATGGCCGAGGTCACCATCGCGACCGACAGCGCAATGACCACCGTCAGGGCGCGCGGCCCGCAGCGAGTGAGCGTGGCGACAGGGAGCCGCGCAAGGATGCAGTGGCCGGCGAGGCTGACGGACGCCGCCAAGCACACGGCTCCGGACAACGCAGCCACGATCGGCCGGCCGGCGGCGATCGCAAACGGCCCGGCGGAAGGGACGACCGTCGTGACGACCGTCCCCGCCCCCGGGTCAGCACCGCATCTCCCCAGCGCAAAGGGGGGCCAGACCCCGACTCTCCATTCGCAGCACTGAGTGCGCTCAAGCAGCAACTTGAAAAGAGCAGCAAGACGCCGGGCTCGTGATGACTGATGACGCGAACGAGGCAACCGCGACTGTGGGGGGCGGCACGCAGCGGCTCGACAAATGGCTGTGGTTCGCCCGTGTAATACGGACCCGGACTCTGGCGGCAGGCCTCGTCACGGATGGTCGCGTCAGAGTCAATCGCGCGCGAGTCCTCAAGCCAAGTCAAACCGTTAGGCCCGGCGATGTCATCACCGTGGCTGTCGGCTCGCATGTTCGAGTTCTCGAAGTGTCGTCGCCAGGGGAGCGCCGCGGCCCCGCTGAGGAAGCGCAACGACTCTATCGAGACCTCACTCCACCAAGGCCAGCATCAGGGGCTGATGGATCTCAAACGGAGCACAACAACGGACAGCGCGACTTTGGAAGCGGGCGCCCGACAAAGCGAGACCGACGCGCTATCGATCGGCTTCGCGACAACGATCCATGATGTACGAATTGCCCAGCGCGTTCATCGAGATTGCGACAAACTGACGAGATGCCAATGGCGCCACTTTCCTAGCGCTCGGAGGCGTGCAATCCAGGGGCGACTGAAAGCGACGCGACCGCGACATTGGAAGGCAAAGGGCCGGGACCACCCACATGACCTACATCGTCACTGAGCTTTGCATCAAATGCAAATATATGGACTGTGTCGAGGTATGTCCGGTCGACTGCTTCTATGAAGGCCAGAACATGCTCGTTATCCACCCTGACGAGTGCATCGACTGCGGCGTATGCGAGCCGGAGTGTCCCGTCGAGGCCATCAAGCCGGACACCGAGCCCGGCCTCGAGAAGTGGCTGGAGATCAATCGGGAATACTCAGAGACGTGGCCGAACATTACGGCAAAGAAGCCCGCACCCACGGACGCCGACAACTTCCGGGACGAAAAAGGTAAGTTCGACAAGTATTTCTCTAGCGAACCCGGCGAAGGCGATTGAGGCGTTTACCAAGACGTTTGGAAATCCGACCCACGTCATCCGCCGGAGGTTAAGCTCGTTGGCGGTCTTCTTTGCATGACTACGCACGCGACGGCTTCATTTGCGATGAAAATTATGTTACAGTGCACTTGTCGGTGAGTAGCACAGCCAGATTGGTGTGCCTCATCTGCTTGCACGCAGGACATAGGTGATGCGTACCGTTCAGGTTGGCGATCTCAGACAAGCGGTCGCCAAGATTTCTACGGCGCGCGCCATGTTGCCTGCGGGTCATCATCAACACCATCGAGGGAACCGGATGGCGTGCCGTATCACCCATTGGCACGCTTAGTGGGGGGGCACGCAGCAATCAGATCGATTGCGGCGCGCATTAAGTATGAGTGCCCGCTTGCCGGGCGCATCTGACGAACTCGCTACCGGGCGCGGTAGCGGATTAACGGCTGACGGAGCGTAGAAAGCAATGACGAAGAAGACCAAGCTGCCGCCGAAACTTGCTGCTGCGAAGGCCGTGTCATTGAAGTCGAAGTCTGCAAAAGTAAACTCGAAAACTGCTCCAACAACTGTTCCGTTAAAAGCGGTGGCAAAGGTCGCTCCAGCAAAAGCCAAGCCGTCCACCCCGGCCAAGACCAAGGTTGTCGCAAAGGCGGCCGCTCCCCAGAAGGCGATCGCAAAACCGGAAAAGACTGTGGCCGTGAAGCAGGTCCCCGTAGTTCCGCCGCGCGCGTCACAGCCGCCGCAGCAGCGTGCGATGCCTGCACAAGGTACGAAGCCTGCAGAACGCCTGACCGCGACGGTCCCGGCAAAGCCTGCCGCGAAAGATGCCGCTCCAGCAGCGGCGGCGGACCCGAAGAAGCCAGTAACGTCACGTCATGGCTTTAAGACCAGTGAGTTGATCGTCTATCCGGCTCATGGCGTTGGCCGGATTATCGGCATCGAGGAGCAGGAGATCGCTGGCATCTCCCTCGAACTTTTTGTGATCGAGTTCGAAAAAGACAAGATGACCCTCCGCGTCCCGACCTCCAAGCTCGCGAGCGTTGGAATGCGCAAGCTTGCCGAGGATGGGGTTCTCAAGAGGGCGATGGACACGCTCAAGGGCAAGGCTCGCATCAAGCGCACGATGTGGAGCCGGCGCGCGCAGGAGTACGAGGCGAAGATCAACTCGGGTGATCTGGTTGCGATTGCCGAGGTGGTTCGCGATCTCTATCGGAGCGAGGCTCAGCCTGAGCAGTCTTACTCCGAGCGCCAACTCTACGAGGCCGCGCTCGATCGCATGTCTCGAGAACTGGCCGCCGTCGATCGCTCCGACGAGCGGGGCGCAATGCAGCGTATCACGGAGGTGCTCGCCAAGAGTGCCCGTGGACGCCGGACCGCCGAAGAGCAAGCTGACGCACCCGTCGGCGAGGTGAAAGCGGCTTGAACGAGACTTGCCGACACAGCTTGTGTCGGCTCTGCTCTCCACGGACGAACACCGAACGCCGAGCCATGACAGGCTCGGCGTTCGCCGTTTCGCCAGTCGGCTCGGCGATTCTGTCAGTCTTCCAACTCGAGCTGATTGGCGGAAACGAGTTCGATTTCTGGACCACGATGATCGTCGATCCAGCCTCGGACGAGCACATTGCGGCCTACGAGTTCCTTCGTCTTGCCGATTGGCGAACCTGCCATCACGCCCTTGCGCCAAATGACGTGGAACGCATCCCACTGCGATTTTCCCTCTGCTGCCGAGGGACGCTCTCCGTTGGCAAGCTCGATAATTTCGAGACCGCGCGACTCTCGAACCCTTTCGATGCGCCCGCGGACGAGTTGGAACGTATGCCGATATAAGATTAGCTCAGTGGGGCGGTCCGCCGGCCGGATCTGATAGGCGGCGTGGGACCACAGGCCGAGGCCCGCATTCCGTGCCTTGCGTTCAAGCGCCACGAGAGCCGCCAGACAAGGTTCACCCCCAGGCAGCGCATGAGCACGAGCGCGGCCCGTTTCGACGAGACGCCCCTGAACCCAGATCTGATCGGAGTCCAACTGAACGACCAAGTGCGCGAGCACTCTCCCATATCGATCCGAGCGGTGCTGGGGGACAAAAGCCAACGCCACGCTACGTCCGCCAACAAGAGCCTGGAGGGCATCGTGTGCAGCGGAGGCGGGCGGCCACGTTACCGCCGAAGCCCCGGGTCCGGCATCTCGGGCCCGCGGCGCCAGAGCACCGACCAGCCGCACCTCAACGCCGTCATCGAGGAGAACGGTCTCACCGTCGATCGCGCGAGCGACGGCTCGGGTTGGACCAGCCTCGAGTGCACTGGCGCACGGGAGTGGTGTCGGCGCAGCCTGAAGCGCGACGCATGACGATAGCCACATCGCCAACGCGCTCGCCATGCACCGCAGACGAATCCGGTTAGTCACCGCAGCCTCACACTGCGATGCGCACGGCGGCGCCATCGACAGGGATATGCGCACCACTGATGTATCCGGCAACTGGGGAAGACAGGAACGCCACCAGCGCACCGAACTCTTCAGGCTCTCCGAAGCGACCGGCCGGTATGTTTTCGCGAATATAACTCTCACGAGAGGCTTCCGTCGGGTGGAGACGCTCGAGGATCTGGACCGAGTTGATCCGACCGGGCGCCACACAGTTCACCGTGATGCCGTAAGGCGCCAGCTCGAACGATTTGGCGCGCGACCAGGCGAGTAGCGCCGCCTTCGACGGACCAGCCCCGTTGACGGCCTTCCCGTAAAGGGCCCCCGTGACGTTAATGATGCGACCGAACCCGTGCTCGCGCATGGGCGCAACCACGGGTTTCGTGATCCGGCGCGCAGACGCAAAATTAAGTGCGTGAGCTTCCTCCCAGAATTCCTCCGTCTCCTCCGCTAGCCCGAGAGGTCGCGATCCACCGGCGTTGTTGATCAGGATGTCCACACGCCCCCCTAGCGCCGCGAGGGCGCCGTCAACCACGCTTTGACAACCCGCCACCGTCGCGACATCTCCAACCAACACAAAGACGTCCGGAGCACCGTGTTCGCGCGCTCGCTCGGCAACCTGTTCGAGCGCACTCCTGTTGCGCCCAGCCAGCGCGAGCCTCACGCCTTCCCGGGCGAGGCAATTCGCAATGCCGACGCCGATACCAGCGCTCGCCCCAGTGACGAGGGCCGTGCGCCCCGCAAGCATGAGATCCATGAATTTCCCTCGTTCCATTCCGACCTGTCTTGGCAGGTCACGGCTTAGGCCATGCGATGATACCCCAATCGAACGAGAGCATACGATCGGAACCCACCGTTGCGCCTCCCATATATCGAGCAGCCTCTTGCAAAAGCGGCGCGCGCTGGTGTATGGCATGCCAGATGCCAACTGAAGAGTATGCAAGCAGCTATCTCAGAAATGGTGCGCAATGATGGGCGAAACCGTCCTTCGCATAGAGCCTATCGCGGAAAGCCTCAGCCTTAAGGCACGCGCCTACAAGGCACTAAAGGCCGCCATCATGGATCTGAACATCTATGCTGCCGACGCGTCGTTGCGGCTCGATGAGCGTGACCTGTCACTGCGTTTCGGCATCTCTCGGACACCGCTCCGAGAAGCCCTCGCGCAACTTGAGCAAGAAGGCCTCGTTCGCATCGCGCCGCGGCGTGGCATCTTTATCGTTCGCAAGACCAAGGCCGAAATCCTCGACATGATCACCGTATGGGCCGCGCTCGAAAGCATGGCGGCGCGGCTCGCCGTAGCTGAAGCGACTGGCGAAGATCTCGCTGACCTCAAGCGCTTGATGGTCTTCTCGAGCGACGAGGTGGCCGCCAAGACCGGGGAGTACTCCGATGCAAACATACGCTTTCACCAGACGATCATTGGCCTCGGACGCAATCCACTGATCGGCGAGATTACCGATAGTCTCTTTCTGCATGTGCGCGCCATACGGCAGCGAACCATTTTCGAAGCAGACCGGGCACGGCGCTCGATTGCAGATCACACAGCCATCGTCGAAGCACTGACCGCACGCGATGCCGACCGCGCCGAGCGACTCGTGCGCGAGCACACAATGAAACTACGCGACCACGTCGAGCGACACGTCAATCTCGACTGATTGCGCATACTCACGCGACATGTGCAGACCCGCACTACGCGCCTTGCATACGCCAACAAGCGGCCCATCCGGGCGAACGGGAGAGAAACGACGATGGCCTCCGACGCACAAGAGCAGACTCTGACCGACGGCTTCAACCTCGTCCTCGACGCGCTACAGCTCAATGGGATCGAGAACATCTACGGCGTGCCTGGAATCCCCATCACCGACCTCGGACGCATGGCCCAGGCTCGTGGCATGCGCGTCTTCGCATTCCGTCACGAGCAGAATGCGGGGTACGCCGCAAGCATCGCCGGCTACCTGACGCAGAAGCCGGGCGTCTGCCTGACAGTCTCGGCTCCAGGCTTTCTCAATGGCCTCAACGCGCTCGCCCACGCGACGACGAACTGCTTTCCGATGATCCTGATCTCCGGCTCGTCGGAGCGCGAGGTTGTCGACCTGCAACAGGGCGACTACGAAGAAATGGACCAGCTGGCCGTCGCCAAGTCGGTCGCGAAGGCAGCTTACCGGGTGCTACACGCCCAGGACATCGGCGTCGGCGTAGCGCGCGCGATCCGCGCAGCGTGCTCGGGACGGCCCGGCGGTGTCTATCTCGACCTTCCCGCGAAACTGTTCGCGCAGACAATGGATGCCGCCGCCGGCAAGAAATCACTGATCAAGGTCGTTGATCCAGCGCCTCGCCACATTCCGGCACCGGAGGCGATTTCGCGCGCACTTGACGTGCTCAAGGCCGCGAAGAAGCCTCTGATTATTCTCGGCAAGGGTGCCGCCTACGCACAAGCCGACGCCGACATTCGCACTTTTGTCGAGAAGACGGGTGCCCCCTATATCGCAATGAGCATGGCGAAGGGCCTCCTGCCCGACACGCATCCCCAATACGCCGGCGCAGCTCGCTCTCTAGTCCTCAAAGACGCCGACGTCGTGATGCTGGTCGGCGCGCGGCTCAACTGGCTCTTGTCGCACGGCAAGGGCAAGACCTGGGGAGCCCCCGGCACCCAGAAATTCATCCACGTCGACATCGACCCCAAGGAGATGGACTCGAACGTCGAGATCGCAGCGCCCGTAGTCGCCGATATTGCCTCGACCATGTCGGCGCTCTTGAAGTCCATGGGTGAGGCATGGCCCAAAGCGGCCAGCGAGTGGACAAGCGCCGTACGCGCCAAGAGCGAAGACAACATCGCGAAGATGGCGCCGCGCCTCCAGAACAACAACGTGCCCATGGACTATCAGGGTGCTCTCGGAGCCCTGCGTCGGATCATTGCCGCCCATCCGGACACGATCCTCGTCAATGAGGGCGCCAACACGCTCGATTTCGCGCGATCGATCATCGACATCTTCCAGCCGAGAAAGCGCCTCGACGTCGGCACCTGGGGCGTGATGGGCATCGGCTTGGGCTACTCGGTCGCCGCCGCTGTCGAAACTGGCAAGCCAGTGCTCGCTGTCGTTGGCGACAGCGCCTTCGGGTTCTCGGGCATGGAGATGGAAACGGTCTGCCGCTACAAGCTTCCGGTCTGCGTTGTCGTCTTCAACAACAACGGCATTTACCGGGGCACCGACACCAACCCCGGCGGCGAAGAGCCAGCATGGACCACCTTCGTGAAAGGCTCGCGATACGAGTTGCTCGCGGAAGCGTTCGGCGGAGTCGCGGTCTGCGCGACGTCTCCTGACGATCTGAGCCGAGCTGTGACGGAAGCGCTGGCGTCCGGCAAACCGACACTCGTCAACGCGATCATCGACGAAAAGGCGGGCACGGAGAGCGGACGCATCGGCAATCTCAACCCGCAAAGCGCACTGGCGAAGAAGAAATAGCGCCACCGGCACAGCTTGCAGCACGTCGGCTGACGACGCGGCACGGTCAACCCATCCTCGTAAAGCAGAAAGCCCAGCTCATGTCCGAAGCCCTGAAAGACGTGAAGATTCTCGATTTCACGCATGTGCAATCCGGCCCGACCTGTACCCAACTGCTCGCATGGTTCGGGGCCGACGTGATCAAGGTCGAACGTCCCGGGACCGGCGACATCACACGTGGTCAGTTGCAGGATGTACCCAACGTGGACAGCCTCTATTTCACGATGCTGAACCACAACAAGCGCTCGATTACGATCGACACCAAGAACAAGAAGGGAATGGAGATTCTAGAGCGGCTGGTGAAGACGTGCGACGTGCTGGTCGAGAACTTCGCGCCGGGCGCCATGGACCGCATGGGTCTCACGTGGGAGCGCATCCAGGAGCTGAACCCCCGCATGATCTATGCCTCGATCAAGGGGTTTGGACCGGGTCCCTACGAGGACTGCAAGGTCTATGAGAATATCGCGCAGTGCACCGGCGGGTCGGCCTCGACGACGGGCTTCCGCGACGGGCCGCCGCTCGTAACTGGCGCCCAGATCGGAGACAGCGGCACGGGCTTGCATCTCGCGCTCGGCATCGTCACCGCACTCTACCACCGGACGCACTCGGGCAAGGGCCAGCGCGTCACCTGCGCAATGCAGGACGGCGTGCTGAACCTCGCCCGCGTGAAGCTGCGCGACCAGCAGCGCCTCGCGCATGGACCGCTCGCCGAATACAGCCAGTTCGGTGAGGGCGTGCCGTTTGGTGACGCGGTGCCGCGCGCCGGAAACGACTCTGGCGGCGGGCAGCCGGGCCGGATCCTCAAGTGCAAGGGCTGGGAGACAGATCCCAACGCCTACATTTACTTCATCACCCAGGCCCCGGTCTGGGCCGAGATCTGCGAGGTGATCGGCGAGCCGGAATGGGCTGAGCATCCCGACTACGCGACACCGAAGGCGCGACTGCCCCGGTTGAACCAGATCTTCGCGCGCATCGAGCAATGGACGATGTCGCTACCAAAGCTCGAGGCAATGGAGATTCTCAACAAATACGACATCCCATGCGGCCCGATCCTGTCGATGAAGGAGCTCGCTGAGGATCCTTCGCTGAAGGCGACCGGAACGATCGTCGAGGTCCCGCATCCAAAGCGCGGCAACTACCTGTCGGTCGGCAACCCGATCAAGCTCTCGGCAAGCCCCGCCAAAGTCGAGCGTTCGCCCCTTCTAGGCGAGCATACGGACGAGATCCTGGGTTCGCTCGGCTACACGGCCGACGATGTGGCCGCGATCAAGGCCTCTGGCGCCACCGAGCCACCGAAGAAGAAGGCGGCCGAGTAACCTGCGCGCCAGTGGGGGATTGCGTCCTCTTCCCCCATGCACTTCACTTGCATAGGGAAGGGTTGAGGTGAGGGCGGTCCGCTTGCGTCGCGTTCGCAGGCATCCGTGACCCGACCCTCTCCCTGTCGCGCTCATCATCCATTATTGTTCCCCACCGCTTCACAGGCGCGACGGGGAGAGGAAGGAAACACAATGCGTATTGTCGTTCACGGCCAGGATGCTTTCGGAAAAGCCGTTCTCGAGAAGCTGCTCGAGCGCGGAGAGAACGTCGTCGCCGTCTGTTGTGCCCCTGACAAGGCGGGTCGACCTGAGGATCCGCTGAAGACCTTCGCGCGCGAGAAGGGTCTGCCGGTCCACCAGCCGACGAGCTGGAAGACGCCTGAGGCGCTGACCTTGATGAAGAGCTTCAACGCCGACATCTGCCTGATGGCCTACGTGCTGCTGTTCATCCCGCAGCCCGTGCTCGACGCCCCCCGACTCGGCACCTTTCAGTACCATCCGTCTCTGCTGCCGGCGCATCGGGGACCCTCCTCCATCAACTGGCCGATCGCCATGGGTAAAACGCGTACCGGCTTGACGATCTTTTGGCCTAACGAAGGCCTCGACGAGGGTCCGATCCTCATCCAGAAGTCCGTCGAGATCGGGCCGGACGAAACACTCGGCGACGTCTACTTCAAGAAGCTCTTCCCGATGGGCGTCGATGCCATGATGGAGAGCCTCGACCTCGTGAAGGCTGGTGTCATTCTCAAGCATGACCAGCGCCTCGCCGATGGCTCCTACGAGAGTTGGTTCAAGAAGGACTTGGCGCAGGTCGACTGGTCGAAGGGTTTGTCCGAAGTCCACAATACCATTCGCGCGGCCGACCCGGCCCCAGGTGCATGGGGGACGATCGGGGGTACGAAGCTCGACCTTTTCGAGCCTCAGAAGATGGCGGGCGCCTCGGGAGAGCCCGGGACAATTCTGTCAATCGACGATGCCGGCATGGTGGTTGCAACCAAGGATGGCGGCGTTCGCGTCAAGCGCGTTCGTGCGGCCGGCGGCAAGAAGGTTACTGCAGCCGAATGGGCGAAATCTGCTGGGATTGCGGCCGGTGCCCGATTCGAGGCGGTGCCGCTGAAGCCTGCCTGACCTTGGCAAGTGACGGCCATGCCGACTAGGCTGGCCGCCACGCCTGACTTCCAAGCGTCAACCTGCCCGCTCACGCGGGATGCCACGACACGAGCCGTTTCATTCGCCTGCTGCGTTGCCCCGTCCAGCGGGCGCGGCGCAGCAGATCCATATCCCGAGGGAGCCGCCTATGGCCGTCAAGTCCGACATCGAGATCGCGCGCGAGGCAAAGAAGAAACCTATCCAGGACATCGGCGGGCGCCTCGGCATCCCGAGTGAGCATCTCCTGCCTTTCGGCCATGACAAGGCTAAGATCTCGGCCGAGTTCCTGAAGAGCCTCGAAGGCAAGAAGGACGGCAAGCTGATCCTGGTCACAGCCATCAACCCGACACCGGCCGGCGAAGGCAAGACCACGACGACCGTCGGCCTCGGCGATGGTCTGAACTACATCGGCAAGAAGGCTGCGATCTGTCTGCGCGAGCCTTCGCTCGGACCGTGCTTCGGTGTCAAAGGTGGTGCTGCCGGCGGTGGGTATTCGCAAGTCGTGCCGATGGAGGACATCAATCTCCACTTCACGGGCGACTTCCACGCGATTACGTCGGCACACAATCTTCTGTCGGCGATGATCGACAACCACATCTATTGGGGTAATTCGCTCGGCATCGACCAGCGCCGCGTGGCTTGGCGCCGCGTAATGGATATGAACGATCGTGCATTGCGCGAGAATGTGATCTCGCTCGGCGGCGTCGCCAACGGCTTCCCGCGGGAGTCCGGTTTTGACATCACCGTGGCATCGGAAGTGATGGCGATTTTGTGCCTTGCCACCGACATCAAGGATCTGGAGAAACGCCTGGGCGATATCATCGTCGCCTATCGGCGCGATCGATCGCCTGTTTTTGCCCGCGATATCAAGGCCGATGGCGCCATGACTGTGCTTCTGGCCCAAGCCGTGCAGCCGAATCTGGTCCAGACGCTCGAGAACAACCCCGCCTTCATCCACGGCGGCCCGTTTGCAAACATCGCACACGGCTGCAATTCAGTCATCGCAACCAAAGCGGCGCTGAAATTGGCGGATTATGTGGTGACCGAGGCTGGCTTCGGCGCGGACCTCGGCGCTGAGAAATTTTTCGACATTAAATGCCGCAAGGCAGGCCTGAAGCCCGACGCCGCTGTTATCGTCGCCACCGTGCGGGCGATGAAAATGAACGGTGGCGTGAAAAAGGAAGATCTCGGCAAAGAGAACGTCGACGCCGTGAAGAAGGGCCTCGCCAATCTTGGCCGTCACATCGAAAACGTGCGTTCATTCGGCGTTCCGGCCGTGGTTGGCATCAACCATTTCATCTCGGATACCGATGCCGAGGTCGCGGCCGTGATGGAGTATGTCAAAGGCCTCGGCTCGGAGTGCTTCCTCAACAAGCACTGGGCCGACGGAGGCAAGGGCATCGCAGCCATGGCCAAACGCGTGGCCGAGATCGCGGATGGTGGCACCGCTAAATTTGCACCGATCTATCCGGACGAAATGGGCTTGCTCACGAAGATCGAGACGATCGCCAAGAAGATATATCGGGCGGACGGCATTGTTGCGGACAAGTCGATCCGTGATCAACTCAAGTCTTGGGAGGAAATGGGTTACGGTCACCTCCCAGTCTGCATCGCGAAAACGCAATACAGCTTCTCGACAGATCCCAATCAGAGAGGCGCACCGACAGGTTTCACGATTCCCGTACGCGAAGTACGGCTATCGGCAGGGGCGGGGTTCGTCGTTGCGATCTGCGGCGAGATCATGACGATGCCGGGCCTGCCCAAGATTCCGTCTGCCGAAGTGATCCGTTTCAATGAGGCTGGTCAGATCGAAGGCTTGTTCTAAATCGAGCTGCTCTTTCCTTGTTCGCTCCCCGTCACGGCCGCTTCGACGGCCGTGACGTTGTGGCACATGTGATTCCGATGTATGATTCCAACATCGGAACGAGATTGTTGGCGAACCGTCACACGTACTGGTTAGCGTGCGTCGGCATCGTTAGGGGGATCTCATGCTCCAGCTGGACCGGTCGCGCCGAATAGTGGAGCAGCCGCGATTTGCGGTCAGCATCGCGGAGAGTTCAGCGGAAGTCGAAGAAGCTCAGCGTCTTCGATGGCGGGTGTTCGTCGAAGAACAAGGCGCGCACCCGGAACCCGGCGAGCCGGGAGTCGAAGCCGATCGTTTCGACCCATACTGTCATCATTTGATCGTGCGAGATCTGGAACTCGGTTTGGCGGTGGGCACATACCGTGTGCTCACGGCCATTCAGGCGCGGCGCCTTGGCGGCTTCTATACCGAGCAGGAATTCGACCTCTGTGGTCTCTCGCAGCATCGGCGACAAATCGTCGAGATCGGGCGCTCGTGCGTCCATCCCGACTATCGCAGTGGCGTCGTCATCGCCATGCTGTGGGCTGGCCTTGCCGGTCTGATCCGCGGCTCGGATGCTCGGTTCGTCATCGGTTGCGGTTCTGTGTCCATGAGCGACGGTGGCGTAGAAGCAGCAAGCGTATACTGGAAACTCTCGGCCGACCACATGTGCGAGCCCCCCTATCGGATGGCGCCTCGCAACCCGCTCTCGATAGACGAAATCGAGATCGACGCGTCAGTCAAACCTCCTCCACTGATCAAGGGTTATCTACGGGCCGGCGCCGAGATTGCGGGCGCACCTGCCGTCGACAATGCCTTCGGAACTGCCGATTTACCGATCGTGCTCACTCTGGACCGCCTGTCTCCAAGGTATGCCCGCCACTTCGGCGGGACCTGACGGGGGGCACATGCGCACAGTGATCCGCCGCTCTGCTGGCATGGCTCGCGTCGTCCTGCATCTCGTCCGCGGCGCCACCACGATGGCCATCGTCTTCCCATTCATCGGCGAAGAGCAAAGGCGCCGCATCATCAAACGGTGGTCTGATGGCGTGCTCGACATTTTTGGATTGAAGCTTGAGCTGGAGGGGACGCCGCCTGGAGCCACGCCCGGCCTGCCTATCATGCTGGTCGGAAACCACATCTCATGGGTGGACATCTACGCATACCTAAGCGTGACCGAGGTCAAGTTCGTCGCGAAATCTGAGGTCAAGGCCTGGCCCCTGATCGGTTGGTTCGCCACAAATCTCGGCACGATCTTCGTGGAGCGTGATCGCCCAAGAGATGCCGTGCGAGTGAGCAACGAAGTCCGCGGAGCGCTCGGGGCCGGCCACAGGGTATGCGTCTTCCCGGAAGGAACCACGACCGACGGAAGCGTCGTGCTGCCGTTCTCTTCGGTACTCATGAGCGCGGCCATCGACAAAGGCGTAGCGGTCCAACCCGTGGCGATTGCCTATCACCGACCTGACGGAGGCATATGCACCCGCGCTGCCTTCACAGGGGACGACACGCTTGTTGCCTCGCTTTGGCAACTAGCCGGTGGAGGCCAGTCGATCGTGAAGTTGGCGTTCCTGGAGCCGATCAAATCCGGAAGCATGGATCGCAGATTGCTGTCGCGCCAGGCCGAGGACGCGATCCGAGCGCGTCTAAATCACCCTCTGCGCTTATCCGCTGGGGGAAGCGAGCAGAGCCGTACCGGCCCCCTTCCTCGTAGCGCCCCCAACGAAGCGGCAACCGCCGCGTCCCCTGGTTCCATTTCCGGCTGAAGTCAACGCATCGGCCAACTAGCGACCATCGCAAGAAGGTCCAATGGCGACGCCGAGATCTCGAAGCGGTGGCCTCTCAGCACGGCCTCGTCTAGGCTTCTCTCGAAACGCCCGCAGGAGACGCATCCGATGCGCTGGATCAGATTCACCGTCAGTGGTCGCACGGCCTATGGCATAGTCGAGGGCGACCAGATCGCCGAGGTCAAGGGCGATCCGTTCGCCGGTTATGAGCGGACGGCCACGATCCATCGTCTAGCGGCTGTAAAAATCGAACTCCCCGTAGTGCCGACCACATTCTATTGTGTCGGCCTCAATTATGCTCAACACGTCATTCAGGCGGCGAAGAGGCTCGGCATCGAGGCCAAGCTGCCGGAGAAGCCGGACGTTGGCTACCGTACGAACAATGCGCTGATCGCGCACGGCGAGGATGTGATCATCCCGGCCGATGCGACCGACAAGGTCCAGTATGAAGGCGAGCTGGTCGCCGTCATCGGCAAGCGCTGCCGGAACGTAAGCGAAGCGAATGCGTTGCAGTACGTGCTCGGCTACACGATCGGCAACGATGTCTCGGAGCGAACATGGCAGAAGAGCGATCGCACGCTATGGCGCGCCAAGAACTCGGACACATTCAAGCCGATGGGTCCCTGGATCGAGACCCACGTCGATTTGGACAAGCTCGAGACGATAGTGCGGGTGAATGGGGCGGAATCGGTGCGCTTCAAGACCAACGACATGATCCATGGGGTTGCGCTCTACATCTCGACGATCAGCAGATACTGTACGCTCGAACCTGGCGACGTCCTGTGGATGGGCACGGACCTTTTCTCTCCTGACCTGAAGTCCGGTGATGTCGTCGACGTGGAAATCACTGGCATCGGCATGCTTTCGAACCGGTTCGTACGGGCGACAGCCTGAAGTTACCGCAATCACAGGACATTTGTTGTATGCAGGCCGGGTTCGGACGCAGGCACGAGGCATCGCGCCATGTAATTGACCCCGCAAGGTGAAAGTGGTCCAAACAGGTATGGAAGGCACAATTACCAGAACCAGCCCGACCAGCGTGCCGAACCTGCTGACCTATGGCAGGATCGCGGCCGTCCCTGCCATGGCAGCCACCTTCCTGCTGCTGGAAGGCGATCAGCGGCGATGGGTTGCTCTCGCCATTTTCGTTGCCGCCTGCATTACCGATTGGCTGGACGGTTACCTGGCTCGCGCTTGGCAACAGCAATCCATGCTCGGCCGGATGCTGGATCCGATAGCCGACAAATTATTGGTTGGCGCAGCTCTGATTCTTCTGGTGCACGATGGCACGATCTCGGCGACCAGTGTCTGGGCCGCGTTGATCATCCTCTCGAGGGAGATCCTGGTTTCAGGGCTTCGCGAGTTCCTGGCCGAACTCAACGTGCGTGTGCACGTGTCCCGCCTTGCCAAGTGGAAGACGACACTCCAAATGGTGGCGCTTGGTGTCCTTTTGGCAGGACCGGCCGGCGAGCGGATCGTGAAGGGCGTGATGTCGGCCGGTACATTACTGCTTTGGGTGGCGGCCTTGCTGACACTCTGGACAGGCGGAGGCTATCTGACCGCCGCGATCCGATCTGCCTTGCATCGTTAGTGAAAAGAGCGGGCGGGGAGTTGTATCAGGCTGAAGCCTAACCGACGCGACTGAGGTACGAGGACGATGAGGCTGCTCTATTTTGCCTGGGTACGTGAGCGGATCGGCCGCGCCGGAGAGACGCTGGAGTTACCGAGCGAAATCCGCACGGTCGCGGAGTTAGTGACTTGGCTCAGGGCGCGCGGCCCCGAGTACGCGGAGGCTTTTGCGCGGCCCGACCTTGTGCGTGCCGCCATCAACCAGCAGCACGTAAAGCCCGACACGCCCATCTCTGGCGCTAGAGAGATCGCATTCTTTCCGCCGGTGACGGGAGGCTGAGATGAGCGTTCGCGTACAGGCCGAGGACTTCGACGTCGGCCGTGAAATCGCCGCACTGACGGCAGGCCGAACCGACATCGGCGCCATCGTAACCTTCACGGGTACCGTGCGAGGCGAAGCAAAGGGCCGGGCAATTGCATCGATGACGCTCGAGCACTATCCCGGCATGACCGAGGCGGAACTGGAGAGGGTCGAGGCCGATGCTCACGCTCGCTGGCCGCTAGACGCCACCCGCATCATACACCGCTACGGCGAGCTGAAGCCCGGTGACAATATTGTTCTCGTGGTTGCTGCTTCACGTCATCGTCAAGCCGCCTTCGAGGCAGCAGAGTACCTGATGGATTATTTGAAGAGCCGCGCTCCCTTCTGGAAAAAGGAAACGGCTGCGGACGGCTCCGGCCAATGGGTCGATGCACGCGAGACGGACGAGGCTGCCCTGTTACGATGGTCCCCAAAGGTACCAAGCGCCAAAGTAAACGGATAAGGCGCCACGTTGGGCACTCATCCCCGACCGGGGGCAAGTCTTCATACGTGGCACCTGCTTGATCGCAGTCTTCAGGCGAGTGCCATCGCGTCCTTCAACACCATATCGGCAGCTTTCTCGCCAATCATGATCGACGGCGCATTCGTATTGCCCGAGGTCAGCGTCGGCATGATCGAAGCATCCGCCACGCGCAGTCCCTGAATGCCACGCACTCTCAAGCGCTCATCGACGACCGCCATGGCATCGGAGCCCATTTTGCAGGTACCGACCGGATGATAGGTTGTCTCGGCAGCCTGCCTGACCCAATCGATGATCTCATCGTCGGTCTCGCGAGCTTGTCCCGGTGCAATCTCGGAAACCTGCATGGGCGCCATCGCCGGCGCATACATGACCGACTGAGCGATGCGGATCGCGCGAACGGTCAGCGCGGCGTCGGAAGGGTCTGATAGGAAATTGAAGTTGATCGCCGGCGGGCGGCGAGGATCGGCTGACGTGATGTGGATGCTGCCTTTGCTTTCAGGCCGCATCGGGTGCGCATAGCACGTCAGGCCTGACTGCCGGGAGAGCTTTGGTCCCTTTGGCCCGGGCTCGGTTAGCATCGGCACCCAGCCCAGCAGAAGATCGGGCGACTCGAGCCCATCTCTCGAAAAAACAAAGGCGCGAAGCGGCGCCGCCACCATCGCGAGCATGCTGTCCTGGGCCATCATGTAGCGCAGGGCCTGATTGACGAGACCCAGACCTCGGCCACGATCGTTGAAAGTCATGCCTTTCGCGGCGACCGCCCAGCGCGTGCGCGGGGCATAGTGGTCGCGGAGGTTCTCTCCGACGCCCGGCAGCGCATGGCGCACCTCGATGCCGAGATCCTTGAGACGTTGAGCCTGCCCAATGCCCGAAAGTTCGAGTAGCTGGGGGGAATTGATCGACCCAGCACTTATGATGACCTCACGCGAAGCGCGCGCGATCCTTTCGCTCTCACCGATCGCATAGCGCACTCCGGTGCATCGCTTGCCGTCGAGGACGACACCTCGTGTGAGAGCACCGGTCTCGATGACGAGGTTGGGCCGCTTCCCGATCGCCTCCAGATAGCAATACGCCGTGCTCATGCGGCGACCATTGTAGATCGACGCCTGACTCATGGCGATGCCGTCCTGACGGTCGCCGTTGTAATCCGGATTGTGCCGAATGCCGACCTGCCCCGCTGCCTCGATGATCGCCTTGATCAAAGGATCACGCGGAACGGGATTGGTGATACGCAACGGGCCTTCGCGCCCACGGTAGGTATCGTCACCGTCCCCTTGGTAGCTTTCCATTCGCTTGAAGAATGGCAACACGTCCCGGTAGCTCCAGCCGCGATTGCCCATTTGAGCCCAAGTGTCGAAATCCTGGGCTTGGCCGCGCACGAAGGCGAGCCCATTGATCGAGCTCGAGCCGCCGAGAATTCGACCACGAGGCACGGGGAGCCGGCGACCGTTGGTGTTCGGCTCGGGCTCCGAAGAATAGAGCCAGTTGGCAGCCGGGTTGGTGAGCAACTTCGCGTAGCCGATCGGAATGCGCGCCCAAGGATGAGACGCCGGCCCCGCTTCCAGCAGCAGGACACGATTGCGGGAGTTCTCGGAGAGCCGGCTTGCGACTGCCGCACCTGCCGATCCTGCCCCAACGACGATGTAATCGTAGCTCTCGCTGTCCTCTTCGCGCACGTTTCCCTCCGCCGATGTCCGGACAAGCTTACCCGAATGTAGCGGCCCGTCCATGATGCGCTTGGGCTCGCGCGATGCAAACGATTAGGTCAGCGTCGTGATACCCGAGAACCCCTCGGCGACAGCCTTTCGGAAGAAGTCGGCGAGCCGTTCATAATCAGCGTCCAGAGAACTTGTCTTGCGCCAGACCAGTCCGACGGTGCGGTAGATTGAGCGGCCCTCGATCGGGATGGTTTTGAGGTTCGGGTCGCTCTCGATCTCCCGCTGGATGTAGAGCCCAGGGAGGAATGTCACACCCAGTCCCATGACAACCATCTCCCGGAGCGTATGAAGACTGGTTCCTTCGAAATCCGAACGAAGGTTCGCTCCAAACTCCTCGCAGAGAGCCAGGACCGCGTCGTGAAGCTGATGGCCAGGGCCTAGCGTCAGAACATCTAAGCCGCTCAGTTCGTCGCGGCGGACACTGGTGCGGCCGGCCAACGGGTGATCGCTTGCAACCGTCAACACGAGCGGCTCCCGGAACAACGGAACGCTGCAGAACTCGCCACCCGCTACCGGTAGCAAAGTGATTACGAGATCCAAGCGTGCATCCTCCAGCATCCTCGGCAACTCGTCGGGAAGACTCTCACGGACATAGAGCTTGAGGTTGGGATAGGACGCATGAAGCCGGGGGAGGGCGCAGGGAAGCAGGTAGGGGCCAATCGTAGCTGGCAATCCAAGGCGGAGCAGGCCGGACAACTCGCGGCCGCCGCTCGCCGTGAGTATGCGGATTTCATCAGCGTCTCTCAGCATGCGGCGCGCGATCTCCACGACTTGGAGTCCGATCGGTGTCAGCACCACGCGCCTAGGCGAGCGCTCCACGAGTTGCACGCACAGCCTTTCCTCGAGCACCCGCAGCTGCTCGCTCAGCGTCGGCTGCGTTGCGTTCGTACGCTCGGCTGCCCGCTTGAAGTTGAGCGTATCGGCAAGTGCAACGAGGTACTCGAGCTGGCGAAGATTTGGCACCTGGGCCTCTTTGCTGGAGCACAATGGGCATCCCGGCCATATAGGAAAGGGCACCCCCCGCAGTCTCAAACGATCGGAATCTCCGATCAGTTGGACCGCATCTACCGATTGGATGGAACGCCAACGCTCGCCCACTTGCAAGTCAGAGGTACTTCATCTCGAGAGGTGCTGGTGGCTTTGGAAGGCGGGGGACAAAAATGACCGGACTGGAACGACAGAAATCGGCTCAAACTGTTCTGATGGGGACACGCGAGCTGATAACCAAGATCTGTGAGTTTGCCGTCGTCAGCTCTGTAAACGGACATGCGCAGGCTGCAGTCGTCATTCGCGTCGACATCCCCCAGAAACTTCCCGATCATGGCCGTCAGCCCGCAGCAACACACCTACAAGCCAACAGTCCCGAGACGCAAAGCACATGAACATTCCTGCCGAACTCCGCACGGGCTATTCGAATTTCCGGAACGGTCGATACATCACCGAAGCTGATCGCTATAGAGCCGTCGCGACCAATCAGCGGCCGAAGACGATGATCATCGCGTGCGCCGACAGTCGCGTTGATCCCGCGACGATCTTTTCAGCGGCCCCGGGCGAATTGTTCGTGGTGCGCAACGTTGCTGCGCTCGTCCCTCCTTGCGAGTCGCAAGGCACCTATCATGGCACGTCTGCTGCGCTCGAATTCGCAGTAACGCAACTAAAGGTTGAGAACATCGTCGTGATGGGTCACGGCATGTGCGGTGGCATCACCGCGGCTCTGATGGCGGCGGAACACAGACCCCTCGGTCAGTTCATTGGTCCATGGGTGGAGCAGATCGCCGGCGTTCGCGACGAGCTGCTCGAGCGTATGCCCAATACCCTCCCAGAGGCTAGGCAACAGTCTCTTGAAAGGATGGCCATTCAGCATTCGCTCGGCAATCTGATGACGTTTCCCTTCGTGAAGCAGCGGGTCGAACAGGGCGAGTTGAACCTTCACGGTGCTTGGTTCTCGATCGGCGAAGGCGAACTGCACTGGCTCGATTGGGATACCGGCGTCTTCAAGACAGTGCCAGCGGCCCCACCCGATCTACGTCCAGGCGCTTAGACGGCCCCTTGATTGATCCGGCCCAGCGCGTCGGCGGCCAGCGTGCGCGTCACCTTCCTGCGGGACGCCAGCGCCAGCCGGTCGATCGCTTCAACGATGCGCGCCGCGTCGGCCATCGTTCGCTCCATGTTGACGAGCAGCCAGGCGACGACTTGTGGATCGACTGACAGCTGCCGGTCAGCGAAATGCTTGACGAGAACCGCGCGCAAGAGACCGTCATCGGGAGCAAGGATCTCCACCGTGACGGCCGCACGCAGGCGCGATCGGAGATCTGGCAAGGCAATTGGCAGGTCTCCGGGTGGGACCGCCGACGTCATGAACATACCAGCTCCGCGTTCGCGCGTCAGGTTGAGCAGGTGAAAAAGCGTGCGCTCGCAGGATAACCCGCGATCCAAATCTTCGATGATAAGCGCTTGCGTCGTCTCGAAGCGTGGAACTACGTCTTCGGACAGATCGGCAGCCGAGACGATATCCGCGCCTGAGCGCAGTTGCCAGACGTGGGCGAGGTGCGTCTTCCCGGATCGCGCAGGGCCGACGACCAGCGCCGCAGGCGCGGGCCAATCCGGCCACCGATCAACCAGGGCTACCGCCGCCGCATTCGAACCCCCAACCAGGAAATCCTCGGCGCCTAGCGCTGTTCGGTGCCCTAGATCGAGCACCAGTTGCTCGAATGCCGCCATACGTCATGTACCCATTCGCTGTGCGTCAAGATGGATCGAAGCTGCACATTAGCAGTCGTGACTGCCACGCACGCCACCGTCCGGATCGCCGCCTGCCCTTCCGGACGAGTTGGCACCTCTCTGCAGAACGCTACAATTCCGGCGACGACAAGGCGTTCTCACCACTTCGACTCCCGCGACCGGTGGCAACGCTTTGACTAACGCCCCGAGTTCGCTTGTCGACGCGGAATCGCCAAGTAATCTAGCCAATCACAGGCAAGCGGCCACTCCGGCGGTCTGCCTCCCCCGTGATCCACCATCTGCCTCCATGGCGGGTGCAACTCCTCACCCGAGCGTCCAGCCGCCATCGACGAGAAGGTGAGTGCCTGTCACGAGCCCTGAAGCATCGGATGCGAGATAGACGATCGCGCCCATCAGGTCTTCGACCTGTCCAATACGGCCGAGTTTGATTTTCTCGAGCACGAACGCGCGAAACTCCGGCTTCGCCAGCATCTGGGCCGCCAGCGGCGTCTCGACGAAAGTCGGACAGAGCGTAACGGAACGTATCCCCTTTGGAGCCAGTTCTGCGGCAATCGCACGCGAGAGCCCCTCGAGGGCAGCTTTCGTTGCACAATAAACGGTCCGGCCTGGGCCGGTCGTGAAAGCCATCTGCGACGAGATGTGGATCAGGGCGCCGCGGGTCTCGGTCTCGACCATCCGCTTGGCGACAGCTTGGGCAACGACGAACGCCGCACGGACATTCAGATCGAGCAGCAGATCCAGATCTTCGGTCTTGAACTCGATGAACGGCTGAGGACGATTGATTCCCGCGTTATTGACGAGAACGTGGAACGGCGGTCGGGTCGCGACCTCGCGACGCACGGCAGCGTCATCCAGAACATCGAGCACCAGCACCTCCGACGAGCCACCAGCCCTGGCGATGGCGTCGTGAACCTCCTCGAGGTCGGAACGGGTTCGCGCGGCAAGGACGATGTGGGCACCGGCTTCCGCCAAGGCCGCAGCGGCTGCGAGACCGATACCACGACCCGCCCCGGTCACCAGTGCCCGCCTCCCGTCGAGGCGGAACGACGGTGTTCTGGGCAGCTCGACCATTGCCATTCTCCGGTGCCTGATCCTGTGAGTGCCGCGCAGGAAGGCATCCGCATCTCTGGCCGTCAACTCCAATGACGAACCAAAGCGCACAACCCTCGGCAGCGCCAGTCGGTCATCTTGTGTCCCGCGTGCGCGTTGACTATGCGATGATCGCTCACGGGGCTAAAGGCCGATGAGACGCCTGGCATCGGACATCGGCCAACCACGGTGGCGGAGGACACACAATGAGCGCTCCGACGTTGGGCGAGCGGCTCTTCATCGCGCGGCATGCTGCGCGATCGTCGGTGATGGCCGCGAAGAGCCGACTGGCAACGGCCCCGGGACTCGGGTGGACACTACTGAAAGCCCGGGCGGATCAGTTGCTGTTCATACCCTCGGATATGAGACCGGTCGATCCAAGCCTCGTCGACGAGTTGGCAGAAGGCCAGATGGGTTTGGACGGCGTCGTCGTGGAACTCGCTGGCAGCTCCCCCTTCGGGTGCGGAGCCCCGGATCGAGCCTGGTCACGGGCCCTCAATGGATTCAGCTGGCTGGGTAGCCTGAGGGAATCGGGCGATCCGTCGGCGATCGAGACCGCACGACGCCTCGTTGAAGACTGGTGCCGCCGAAACCGGGGACGGCCTGGCGGTCGCGGCATCGCGGCCGAGCCGGAGGTGATCGCCCGCCGTGTTACATCGTTCGTGGTCAATGCCGGCTTTCTCCTGGAAGAAGCCGATGCCGAATTCTACCGTATGTTCACCCGCGCAATCGCTGGCGAATTGCGAGCTCTGGACGCGGCTAGTCATCGAGCGGCGCACGGTTATCCGCGTCTCGCATGCACGATGGCAATGACCCTGGTTTGCCTTGCGACCGACGGGTACGAGCGCAATCTTCCCGCGGCTGAGGCCCGGTTGATGACGGAACTACGCCAGCAGATCCTGCCTGACGGCGGGCACGTGACTCGCAATCCGGAAATAGTGCTCGAGGCGTTGCTGGATATCCTTCCCATCCGGCAATGCTATGCGGCTCGAGGGTTGGCCGCTCCCATGGAGCTGACCACGACGGTGGACAGGATGTTGAGTCATCTGAGAGCGATGACGATCGCTCCAGGAACGTTGGCTCGCTTCAATGGCGTCGGCGCGCCACGAGTCGAAGCCGTTGCAACCGTCTTGGCCGTCGAGGCAGTGCCGAGCCAACCGGTTACCCAGGCACCAGGGCCATCCGGTTATGCACGACTGCAACGCGGAGAGACCATTGTCATCGTCGACTGCGGCCGGCCGATGGGACTACTTCAGTCCGGGTTCGCACACGCTGGCGCGCTGTCATTCGAGATGTCGCACGACGGCGTACCTATCATCGTCAATGCGGGCGCGCCCGGGCTGGGCCATAAGCGCTGGATCGCCGATGCGCGTGCCACTGCCAGTCACTCCACGCTTGTCGTGGACGAGCAATCCTCGGCACGCTTGGTCCGTTCGAGCAGGCTCGAGCGCCTGCTTGGTGGCCTGGCACTGACCGGCCCGGACTCTGTGACAGCCAGCCTTCTCGAGAGCGAAGGAGACGCCCACCTCGTGGCAAGGCACGACGGATACTTGGGGCGGTTTGGCCTGATCCACGAGCGTCGATTGAGACTGCACCCCGACGGGTCGGCGATCGAAGGCACGGATGTGCTCGGGCCGCCACAAGGAACGTTGAGACTGCCACGCGACCTGCCGGTCGCGGCTCGCTTCCACCTTCCGTTTGACGCCAGATGGCGTGTCGAGGCGTCCGGCGGGATCACCATCTTCCCCTCCAGCGGGCGGAGCTGGTTGCTGACTGTCTCGAGTGCCCGATGCTCGGTGGAGACAGCGAAGGACTATGCCCAGAGCCAAGGGCCGACGCCCTCCCATCAGATCGTCGCGCGCACATCTACGCCGGGCGAGACGACGATCGCTTGGCGGCTGGAGCGCAAGTAGCGGGTTCTGCACCAGCGCGACTGACGACGCCCACCAGCGGGTTCCGCACCGCGACGGACTGTGCTAACGCCTTCCCAATCCGAGCGAAAACGAAAGCCCGATCCGATGACCGCCGCCAATCCGCGCATCCGTCGCGCCCTTATTTCAGTTTCTGACAAGTCCGGAGTGATCGATCTGGCGAGGGCGCTTGCCGAAAGCGGTGTGGAAATTTTGTCGACCGGTGGAACATCGGCCGCAATCAAAGCGGCTGGACTTGCCGTCAAGGACGTGGCCGAGCACACGAGCTTCCCGGAGATGATGGATGGCCGCTTGAAAACGTTGCACCCCCGAGTGCATGGCGGCTTGCTGCAGGTCCGCGGCAATATCGAGCACGAAGCTGCTGCCGCCGAGCACGGCATTGCCCCCATCGATCTTCTGGTCGTCAATCTTTATCCCTTCGAGGCGACCGTCGCCAAGGGCGCCCCCTACGCCGACTGCATCGAGAACATCGACATTGGCGGACCGGCGATGCTTCGGGCAGCCGCCAAGAACCATGTTGCAGTCACGGTCGTAGTCGACCCGGCCGACTACGCACGAGTTTTGGAAGCCATGGCAACCAATGAAGGCGGGACAACCGCTGAGCTTCGCCGCGAGCTCGCCCGCAAAGCCTATGCCCTGACCGCTGCTTACGACGGCGCCATTTCGAACTGGCTCGGTGGCGAGATCGGCAAGGCGAATGGCGACCTGTCAGCAGTAGCATTCCCGCCGACCCTGACTGTGCAACTCGCAAAGACACAGTCGATGCGCTACGGTGAGAACCCCCACCAGAAAGCGGCCTTCTACGTCGAGCGCCACGCACCGGCAGGCTCGATCGCCACAGCTCACCAAGTGCAAGGCAAGGAGCTGTCCTACAACAACATTGCCGACACCGATGCCGCGCTCGAATGTGTGAAGGCGTTTGCCGATCGTCCAGCCTGCGTCATCGTCAAGCACGCAAACCCGTGCGGCGTGGCGGAGGCTGGCACTCTGGCGGACGCCTATGATCGCGCGTTTAGGACGGACCCCGAGTCGGCGTTCGGTGGGATCATCGCCCTCAACCGTCCGCTCGACGAAATCACGGCAAAATCCATCCTCGATCGACAGTTCGTCGAGGTGATCGTGGCACCCGGCGTTACCCCCGCAGCGGAAGCCGCCGTGGCCGCCAAGAAGAACGTGCGTCTGCTCATCGTCAGTGAGTGGGGCCAGGTCGAACTTCCACGTCAAGATTGGAAGAAGGTGACAGGAGGGCTCCTGGTTCAGGACGCAGACATTGCGCTTGAAGCCGAACTCCGCGTCGTCACGAAGCGCCAGCCCACCGAGGCCGAGATGGCAGACCTCCGGTTCGCTTGGAAGGTTGCCAAGTTCGTGAAGTCGAATGCCATCGTCTATGCGCGCGATCAGGCGACAGTCGGCGTCGGCGCCGGCCAGATGAGCCGGGTCAATGCCTCGCGGATCGCGGTCATCAAGGCCGAGATGGCGGGCCTCGAGGTGAAAGGTTCCGTGGTGGCCTCCGATGCGTTTTTCCCGTTTGCGGATGGGCTTTTGTCCGCGGCTGGCGCTGGAGCAACCGCCGTCATTCAACCCGGCGGCTCGATGCGCGACGACGAGGTGATCAAGGCCGCCGATGAAAAAGGACTTGCCATGGTCCTCACAGGCATGCGCCACTTCCGGCACTAGCCGGCCTAAGGTAATCAAATGACGGTAAACATTGAGCGGGACATCATTTTCGCGCGAGCCCGCGTTGGCTACCACGAGCCGCAACGCCCCATGCGAGAGGTGGCGCTTCGCCTGGATGCCTATCTGCCGGATAAGACGGACGGGCGGTCGCTACCAGCTCTGATCATGGCCTTCGGTGGCGCCTTTCATCGCGGCTCTAAGGAAAACGACGCGTTTAGCGACGGTACCGGCACGAGCACAGCCGTTGCTAACTATTGTCAACGCTTCGCCGAGCTTGGCATGGCGGCATTCTCCGTGGAGTACCGCCTCGCTCAAACCGACCCAGAGCCGGGCACTCCTCTCCTGACGCAGCCCGAGCACATACCGATGTCCCGCGTTAATCCGGTCAGGGCCGAACTAGGCCTTCCGCCGATCGCGCCGAAGGTCATGGCTGGGATTATGGAGGCGGCATTCGATGACGTCGCGAACGCAGTCCGTTTTATCAAGGATCGCGCGCACGACTTTCACGTGGATCCGCAACGCATCGTTCTGGGCGGCTTCTCCGCCGGCGGCCGCTGCGCCATGTACGTGGCTTACGGCAAGCGGATCGGCGTCAGAGGTGTGATATCCTTATCGGGGCCATTGGTACCGATCGACGGCACAGCATTTCTTTCGCACCCGGGCGACCTGCCACCACTGCTCATGATCTCGGGCGAACACGATCTGGACTACGTATGCAGTTTCATGCCAAATCTAGATCGCCAGTTCCGGGACGCGATGCGCCCCGTAGAGTGGGCACAAGTGACTGGTGGAACACATTTTTATCCCGCAGAGGCCAAGGTGCGGGACGGCCGGTCGGTGATGGCCGTGATGCGTGATAGCCTCCTGCAATGGGAGTGTCTGCCACGACACTGACCGCTGTTGCTGGCTTCCGTACCCCGAGCGTTCATTCCGCCGGGGAAATCTGCTGGCACTTCCCTAGCGTTCGGTTATGGAACGCAACTATGAACATCCCGAGTGCACCACAAATGATGCGCCCACTCGCGCCCGACGACTTTATCACCCCTCCCCCCGCGCAGGCTACGCCGCGGCTTAGGAAGGTGTCGATCGTAGTGCCGGTGCTCAATGAGGAGCGCTCGGTAGCTGCGCTGGCATCCCGGTTGATCAAGTCGCTCGAGCCATTAGGGAACCCGTTCGAGGTCATCGTTGTCGACGATGGATCGACCGACGGCACCCTTGCAGCGCTCCGAAAGCTGAACGCCCAAGATACCCGCTTTCGTGCCGTTTCACTGAGTCGGAATTTCGGTAAGGAGATTGCCGTTGCCGCGGGCCTCGAGCATGCTACCGGCGCCGGCGTCGTCATCATGGACGGCGATCTTCAACATCCGCCGGAGACGATTGCGCGATTTATCGAGCTATGGGACCAGGGTTACGACGTTGTCTACGCCCAGCGGACGGATCGGAGCGACAATACCGCCTTCGAAAAGTGGTCGGCTCGCTCTTTCTATCGTCTGTTCCACTTCCTGAGCGGCACTGAGCTGCCGGATGGAGCTGGCGACTTCCGGCTTCTGGACCGGCGCGTCGTCGATGTTTTTAACGGCCTTGGTGAGCGGGCACGCTTCAACAAGGGCCTTTTTGCCTGGGTCGGCTTTAGATCAATCGGCATCCCTTACGAGGTCGCCACCCGCACGCACGGCGCATCCCGATGGCGGTTCCGACGACTATTGAAGTTCGCTATCGACGGCATCGCGTCGTTCACCACGGTTCCACTCAAGGTCTGGTCCTATGTCGGAATACTGGTGTCGCTAGCCGCGCTGCTTTACGCGAGCGTATTCCTCGTGAAGACGCTCATCTGGGGTGTCGACGTACCTGGCTTTCCATCGCTGCTGATCTCAGTGCTGCTTCTCGGTGGTATCCAACTGATCTCCCTTGGAGTGATCGGAGAGTACCTCGGTCGCGTCTACGAGGAAGTCAAAGGCCGCCCACTCTACATTGTCGCCGAGCAAATCGGCTTCTCGGAGGTCGACGGAACGAAGCCGAGTGACACCTCTAAGACACCCAGTCCGTAAATGGCACGCGCTTGGGACCGGGAGCGAGATACCGAAATGGCTGAAGACCGGCCGGCACACGACCGCGACGCCGCCTCGGGACTACCAGTGGCACGCCACTGGGGCGGTTTCCTGGTCTCGGGCGCCGTAGCATTCTCCGTGGACGCGAGCGTCATGGAAATCGGCATACGCTTGCTCAGCCTTCCGATTCTCGTGGCTCGTCTTGCCGGAGTGACCTGCGCCATGCTCGCGGCCTGGATGTGCCACCGAACCTTGACGTTCGCGTTAACCACGAAGCCAAATCTCGCTGAGTTGGCGCGCTACGTTGCTGCAGCCTCCATCACGGCATTGATCAACTATGTAGTGTTCGCCGCCCTCATTGTCGGGTGGTCGGATATGCCGCGTTTGGCTGCGCTCGTCGTCGCCTCTTGTCTCGCCACAATCTTCGCCTACCTGTCAATGCGTTACGGGGTGTTTCGCCGCGACCGGGATGAAGGATGACGGCCTAAAAGCCGACCGCCAGAATGCGCATGGAAAGAGTCAAGTCCAAGCTCGACCTGACGACTATTCATCCTCGGTTCAGCATCATTGGCGTTTATCAAGCGTCGAGAAAGGAACTTGCCGACATGAGCGAAATGGGGATGGCAAGTTTCCTACGAGGTGCGAGAGCGCTGCTAGAAAACCGGTCCGCCAAGGAACCGGAGATCAACATGAGGGTTTTGATGGTCATGTGTTCACCAGACCATGCAAGGGGTTCCATATGCACGCGGATCAGCTCCGGGAGGCGCGCATGAAGTCGAGTGCCGTCAAATCCGTCGAGCTCGATATCGACTGGGCCGTTCAAACGGTCATGCCCATCGAGTTTCAGGGCCGCGAGCTTCATCTCGAGGCTCGCGCCTATCAGGGCGTCGATCCACACTGCCAAGCCATGGTGCTCATTCATCGAGACAATCCGTCTCAAGGCGAGCTACCCGTGGTCCGCGTCCATAGTGGTTGCGTGACGGGCGACATCTTTCATTCGTTGCGCTGCGACTGCTATCCGCAGCTGCAGGCTTCGATGGAGGTCATTACGACGAGTCCGCTCGGCGTGATGGTCTATCTGCCCTATCACGAGGGTCGTGGCATTGGGCTGGTCAACAAGATCCGCACGTATGCTCTGCAGGACCAGGGGTACGACACCGTCGACGCCAATGTCGCAATCGGTGCGCCCATCGAGGCGCGCGATTACGATCTTGCGGCTCACATTCTCTTCGACCTCGGCTACAGCCGTATCGCCTTGCTGACCAATAATCCGGCGAAGGTGAATGCGCTGCGTGCAGAGGGGATTACGGTCGTCGAGCAACGCTCGCTGATCGTCAATGCATCTCCCTACAATAAGCGCTATCTGGCGACCAAAAAGGAGCGCATGGCGCACTTGTTGTAACTTGTTGTAAGTTGACTGCATTGCCAGTGTGCCAAGCGGGCCGGTCATTGACCGGCCCGTTTTTCTTGAGCTGTGATCGTTCCGCTGCCCAGTCGGCGCTCAAGCTCGCCCCAAACACTCTCCAAAGGGCGAAACTCCATCACGACGGTATGCCGTCCTGCTGGCACGGCCACGGCTCGGAACAGGACGTTGGCTCGTTCGAGATCTGCGGATTTTGAGCCGATTTTCGCCCTCCACCACGGATGCCAGACGTCGTTGAGAACGACCCATCCGCCGTCAGGGCTCACGACATCGATCGCGATCCGCGTTTGACCATAGCTTACAAGTTTCGCCGAACCGGGGGCCCGCTCGATAGCGGTACCAGGCAGCAACTTCTCAAGAAGAACCGTGGCGCGAGGATCGAAGTTCGGCCATCTCCCCGAGTTCACGATCGCATCAAAATCAGCAGCCCGTGCACTGGTGACGAACATGATACGCGGCAGAGCGTCCTTGTTTTCATAGATGAAGGCTTGATCCACCTTTTCGACAAGGGGGGCCAGCCCGCCTGGTCGCAAACGCTTGTCCATCGTCTCGACTGGAGCGCCGGTTGCGATCCAGCGAAGGCCAAGCATGTCCGCGAGAAGTGAGTCATAGGCCGGAAACAGCGGTGAGAACTTTCGCTGGTCGGGCAACCCGACATGATCGTCGGCACCGGTTGCTCGCGAGTACAGGCTGAGCCTTACCGGGTTATAGCCAAGAGTATTCTCCAGGCGTTGCGTCATGCTCGCGTTCGGCCAATGGAAGCCGAGGCCGGCAAGCTCAACACGATCGCGCCGCGTCTCATTGTTGACGACCCTGGATTTCAAGGCGCGAACGACCGCATTCCGGCCGTCTGGCTCGAACATGGCGAACGTCGACGGCGGCAGCGAAGACGAACTCGACGGCCCATTATTGTAGCCGAGGTCGACTGCCGTCACGGCCACAATGGCGATCGCCGCATGCCAGGGTTGGAGAGCGAGACGCGAGCGTGACCATGCCAGAGCAACAGCCGCCACACCGAATGAGATCAACGCGAGCGAGATAGGCCGGCCCAGCCGTGGTACGCGGTCGACCATGATGGCGAAGGCAAACGCGGCAAAGACCGCCATCAGCACCACGACCAGGACTGCGGCTAGTACCTTGCGCGATGGAATTCTCCACGGCTCGGTGAACCAGATATGAGCCCCGTAGCCAGCGAGAATTGCACCGGTGCCGCCCATCAGAAAGACGGCATCCGCCGGACGGCGGTAGAGGCTGATACCCGGCAACTCGTACATCAGGCGGAAAGCGGGCGTGTACCACCCAAGCCCATAGAGAAGCATGATGGCGAAAGCGATCGTGAAGAAGCGAATGTCCCGGTCCCAGAGCCGACCAGCGGCTGTAGCAGCCACGAGGAGTACGAACGGGATCGCACCGATGTAGCTCTGGCCGACATTCTGCGCTGTGAAAAGCCCGGTTCCCACCCAGGCAAAACTGGGCGGTCCCCAGTAGTCCGCCATATCCCCAGCGGCACCAAAGACTTGCGGAACCACGAGCGTCACAAGATTGGCAGGATGCATTGACCCTGCGCCGGCACCGGCAAAGTCGATAGTGGGTCGGTTCGAATCGGCCGCCAGCAGCACGGTCATGAGAACGGGAATCGATACGAGTGCCAATCCCAACAGTGCCCCCGCTGCGAGCGGCAGAAAACTCTGCTTGAGTCTGGAGAGCGGCCGGTCGTGATCGAGCCAGAGCCAGATGACACGCGCCACAAGCAGATAAACGGCGAGAAGCGCCACCTGATCTCGGCCAAGGACGATAAAGGCGGCAAAGACACCTGCTGCGGCGCCGGATGCAATGGAGCCCCGGCCCACTGCACGATCCACCATCAACAGCGCCCAAGGGAGATAGGCGAGGCTCAGAACTTGGCCCGTATGCTGGATTCGCCACGCCATGGCTGCGCCAAACGTGAAAACAAGCGCGGCGATCATCGCGCCGGCCCAATGCCAACGCATGTCACGAAACCAGACGATCAGACCGATACCGCCGAACGCCATCGTCGCGATCAAGGTCGCATCCTGCGCCCAGGGTCCGGGCGAAGGATTGAGCAGCGCGAGCACCATATAGGGAGGTGAAAAGATCATCGACTGCGGATCGGCGATCTGAGGCTGACCGGCGAAGACGTAAGGGTTCCACCACGGCAACTCGCCAGCCCAAATACTTTGCGCCAGAAACTGGATCTGAGGCAGGAAATGAGCCTTCGAATCCCAGGGTATCGAAACCCGCCCTAGCAGCCAGGGCGAGGTCATGGCGGCAAACGCGACGAGGTAAACTGCAATCGTTATGGCAAGCGGCCACGAAGCCATCCGCTCTGCAGTCACGGGATCGGGCATCGATGCTCGGAGCATTAGGCTACCTCGCGGATACAGACTTTCGACGACTCCAGTGCCTGGACAAGCAGTGTCCTGCCAGCTTGTTCAGCGCCGCAGTCGCAAGACAAAGGGCGGTCCGCATAGCGAACCGCCCTTGTGAAATGTCATCGTTTCGTGCCGCCTATTCGGCGGCCAGCTTCAGCGCAGGGGCAGCTGCCTTGACGTCGGCATCGACGTGGGCCTCGAACTTGGCGAAATTCGTATTGAACATATCGACCAGAGATCGGGCCGTCGCATCGTAAGCGGCCTTATCGGCCCAGGTTTCCCGTGGATTGAGGATCTGCGGATCCACGCCCTCGAGCGACATCGGAACTTCGAAACCGAACATCGGGTCCTTCCGCATCGGCTGACCCTTGAGCTTGCCCGAGAGCGCGGCATCCAACAACGCCCGCGTTGCTTTGATCGGCATGCGATGCCCGACACCGAATTTCCCGCCCGTCCAGCCGGTATTGACCAGCCAGCAGTCCACCCGATGCTCAGCGATGAGTTTTCTGAGCATGTTGCCGTAAACGCTCGGATGCCGCGGCATGAAGGGAGCGCCGAAACATGTCGAGAAAGTCGCCTGGGGCTCGGCCCCGAGGCCCTTCTCGGTTCCCGCGACCTTTGCCGTATAACCGGAAAGGAAGTGGTACATGGCTTGACTGGGCGTCAATCGCGCAATCGGCGGGAGAACGCCGAACGCGTCCGCGCACAACATCACCACGTTCTTGGGATGCCCAGCCTTTCCGGTCGGGCTGGCGTTGGCGATGAAGTCGAGCGGGTAGGCCGAGCGGGTGTTCTCCGTCAATTTGCCGTCGTCGAAATCGACATCGCGGTCGGAGCCATTGACGACGACGTTCTCGAGCACCGTCCCGAAGCGGCTCGAAGCAGCGAAGATCTCGGGCTCGGCCTCTTTGGAAAGTCGGATTGTCTTGGCATAGCAACCACCTTCGAAATTGAAGATGCCGTCTTTCGACCATCCATGCTCGTCGTCACCCAGCAAAATTCGCTTGGGATCGGCAGAAAGAGTGGTCTTGCCGGTACCGGACAACCCGAAGAAGATCGCGGACTCGCCGTCATGACTGACGTTTGCCGAGCAATGCATCGGCATGACGCCCATCTCCGGCATCACGTAATTCAAATAGGTGAACACGGACTTCTTCGTTTCGCCCGCGTAGGACGTACCACCGATCAGAACAAGACGTCGGGAGAAGTCACAAGCGATCACCGTCTCGGATCGGCAGCCGTGACGCGCGGGATCGGCGCGGAAACTTGGCAGGTTGACGACGGTGAACTGCGGCACGAAGCCGACCAACTCTGAGGCCTCAGGACGGCGCAACAGATGGCGAATGAAGGCCGCATGCCAAGCATACTCAGTGAAAATGCGTGCGTTCAGGCGGTGCGCCGCATCAGCGCCGGCGTGAAGATCTTCGACGAACAGCTCGAGCTTGGCGGCGTGGGCGAGGAAATCCTTGTAGATGGTCTCGAAGTTGGCCGAGGTGATCGGCTTGTTGTTGTCCCACCAGATATTCGGCTCTGTAATCACGTCTCGGACAGTGAACTTGTCCTGCACGGAGCGGCCAGTATGCACGCCCGTGTTGACGACGAACGCGCCGCTGGAGGCCAGCTGCCCCTCGCCCCTTCGAATTGCAAGCTCTAGGAGCTCGACGTGACCGAGATTGTGTTGAATCTTGGCCGGTACGCTAAGTGCGAAGGGTTCGTTTTGCATTGGACCGCGCTGCTGCTGCCGTATCAAGGCCTTGGTTGCCGAAAGCGACCAAGACGTTCTGGAGGTTCCGGACAAGCTCCCGGATCAAAGGTACCCGAAGGTCGGCGAAGTTTCTCCCTCGAGCAGATGCAAGGGCACTGGCTGTAGCAGACCGCCGATGCCACTGTCTTCGTCGAATAGTCGCACTTTTCGTGGTCGGTGTCCAAATCGTAGGATGCTGCACTTGCGAAGAGCCTTAAGGGAGTCCGCCAGAAGGCCAAGTGTCTTCCATAGCGCTTGCAACAGGCCCAGATCCACCTACACAACATCAACCAACCATATGATCTATAGATATATTTTACTCGTGACCTCAAATAGAGATCGCCGATCGACCCACCATGATTCCGGCGCTGGGGCCAGAGACAGGCGACGGTCAGAGGCACACACCAGTTAAGTGTACTGTGCATATGTAGTGTGCAGTCGCAGGAGGAGGGCCGTCGCGGGCTCCGCCGACATTACGGGGGGCTACAACCAATCGGCTCCGGATTGCGGCAAGCGGCAGTAGAATGATATTGGTGGTTGAGAACACAAAGCCGCCCCCGAATTCGCTGTCGTCTTTTGCGATACGTCTGCCGAGCCCACTATTGGGCCCACCAACAATTTCCATATGGACGCTGATTGAGGGAGTGATTTGTCAATGACAACAGTAGTTCAGGTCACAGAGGTACGATCCCCCAACCTGCAATTCTTGCCTCTTGCCGCATTTAAGCCAGCGGAAAGCAACTCGAGCGTAGCTCTCTACGAGTTCACGTCGACGTTCGGCGGTTTCAGATTCGCCTCCAGTGCCACGGATCGTCTCAAGGTCTTCGGCACAGGGCTCACATATGGACAGGACGGAGCCCTGACAGGAGGGACCGTCACGCGTGTCGAAATCATCGATCGCAGCCTGACCAGTTCCTCCCTCGTTTCCCTCACGAGCTACAGCTTCTCGGGCGGCGCAATCGCGTTCGACGGACTTAATATCGGTGGCGCGGCGTTCTGGAGCGTTTGGACGAGCGCGACAACGGCGGCCGGGGTTGAAGCGCTGACCCAGTCCCTGATGCCCGGCGCCGTAGTATTCGTAGGAGATTCCACGACGCCGCCGGTCAGTGGAGGCTTCGACACCTATATCGGCTTCGAGCGTGATGATGTCTTTGCCGCTAACACCGGAGACTTCGCAGATGTGCTGATAGGCCATCTGGGAAATGATACGTTCCTCACGTACGGGGGTGATGATTATTTGAACGGCGGAGCAGGGAACGACGCCTTGCTCGCTGGGACCGGCGCCGATCTCGTGTTCGGCGAAGATGGGCACGACTCCGTGTGGGCTGGCGACGGGAACGATATAGCGCTTCTGGGCAGCGGCAACGACACGGCCTTCGGGGAAGGTGGCGACGATCTCATCTTTGGCGAGGCCGGTAGCGACGCTCTGCAAGGCGGTGACGGAGCCGATTTCGTGGCCGGCGGAGAGAGCGACGACTACGCCTGGGGCCAGGCCGGGCCCGACTATCTCTACGGAGAAGCCGGCATCGACACCATGTTCGGCGGGACTGGCGATGATGTTCTGGTCGGCGGCGCCGATGGCGATGCGTTGTACGGCGGAGACGGCGTCGACGCGCTCTTTGGCGGCACTGGAAACGACTATTTCATCGGCGGCGCGGGCACCGACTTCCTCTATGTCATGCACGATGGCCCCGTCGCCGGCGAGCTAGACTTCGTCGACGGTTTCGAGGCTGCGGCATCGGGAGTCGCAGACTGGATGGTATTGCCGGCTGCGTACCAGAAAGCGACGACCTTTTTCGATTCTGCGGGCTATGCCTGGATCGCAACCAGCGTCGCCGGCGGGACCCACTACGTTGCAGTCTCGGGGGCCGACGCCGCGACCGTGCAGACGCAGACGATCTGGGCTTGATGCCGGCTTCGGATGCTGGTGGGCCAAGGGCGCTGCCGGCAGTTCTTGTATGCATTCCCTGGGGCGCTGAGCTGAGCTTGGTTGTCCGTTGGGGCAATTGATGCGAAAATCTTGCACACATGAATTGCCTGGATCCCAGCGGACGCCGCAAATGACACAAATCCCCGACTTCACGAAAATCGCCCTCGAGACGGCGGCCATGCAGGCGGGGTCTGCTGCTCCGGTCCAGCAAACTGGCTTCACAACGCCCGAAGGCATCGCGATCAAGCCCTACTACACGGGCGCCGATACCAGAGGGCTCGACTTCCTTGACGGCTACCCTGGCATCGCACCATTCGTGCGCGGGCCGTATCCGACCATGTACGTCACGCAACCCTGGACGATCCGACAGTACGCGGGGTTCTCGACGGCAGAGGATTCCAACGCCTTCTACCGCCGCAATATCGCGGCGGGGCAAAAGGGTTTGTCGGTCGCTTTCGACTTGGCGACACATCGCGGCTACGATTCCGATCATCCGCGGGTGCGGGGCGATGTCGGCATGGCCGGAGTTGCCATCGATTCCATCTACGACATGCGGACGCTGTTCGATGGCATCGACCTTTCGCAGATGTCAGTCTCGATGACCATGAACGGCGCTGTGCTGCCGGTGCTCGCGCTTTTCATTGTAGCAGGCGAGGAGCAGGGCGTTCCGGCAGCTAAGCTCTCGGGAACCATTCAGAACGACATTCTGAAGGAGTTCATGGTTCGCAACACGTACATCTATCCACCCGATCCTTCGATGAGGATCATCTCGGATATCTTCGCCTACACCTCGGCGAACATGCCGAAATTCAATTCGATCTCGATCTCCGGCTATCATATGCAGGAAGCGGGGGCGACGGCCGATCTGGAACTCGCATACACGCTCGCCGACGGCATCGAGTACATTCGCGCCGGTACTCAGGCAGGTCTCGACGTAGACAAGTTCGCGCCGCGGCTGTCGTTCTTCTGGGCCATCGGCATGAATACGTTCATGGAGATCGCCAAGATGCGGGCCGCTCGCCTGCTCTGGGCAAAGCTGGTTAAGCAGGAGTTCAAGCCGAAGGACGAGCGGTCACTATCGCTGCGCACGCATTGCCAGACGTCCGGCTGGTCACTCACGGCGCAAGACGTGTTCAATAACGTCACCCGCACCTGCCTCGAAGCCATGGCCGCAACCCAGGGACACACACAGTCTCTGCACACGAATGCCCTCGACGAGGCAATCGCACTGCCGACGGACTTCTCGGCCAGGATCGCGCGAAACACGCAGCTCGTCTTGCAGCAGGAGAGTGGCACGACGCGAGTTGCCGACCCCTGGGGCGGCAGCCACTATGTAGAGCGTCTAACGTACGAACTCGCACAAAAGGCACTGGATCACATTACCGAGGTAGAGCGCCTTGGCGGCATGGCGAAGGCTATCGCCGCTGGCATTCCGAAGATGCGCATCGAGGAGGCGGCTGCACGTACGCAGGCGCGCATCGACAGTGGCCGGCAGACCATCGTCGGAGTGAACAAGTACCGCATCGAAAACCAGGGCGAGATCGAATTCCTCAAGGTCGACAATCAGAGTGTCCGCGAGCAGCAACTCGCCAAGCTGAAACGGCTACGCGGCGAGCGTGATGAAGCAGCTGTCCGCAACGCACTGACGGCATTGACGAACGGCGCTCGAGCCGGGGACAACCTGCTGGACTTGTCAGTCAAGGCGGCGCGAGCGAAAGCCACCGTGGGTGAGATCTCGGATGCCATGGAGGCCGTGTTTGGGCGCCACCGTGCCGAGATCCGTACGGTGTCGGGTGTCTACAGAGCTGAGGCTGGATCAATGAGTGGCGAGATCGCAGGCGTCCTGAGGCTGGTCGAATCCTTTGAGGCCAACGATGGACGTCGCCCCCGCATCCTTCTCGCCAAAATCGGCCAGGACGGTCACGACCGCGGCCAGAAGGTGATCGCCACGGCCTTCGCAGACCTCGGGTTCGACGTGGACATCGGGCCACTGTTTTCGACGCCGGAGGAGGTCGCGAGACAGGCAGTCGAAAACGATGCGCACATCGTCGGCGTGTCATCGCTGGCAGCCGGACACCTGACACTCGTTCCCGAACTGAGGGCCGCACTTGAGAAGGAAGGTCGCGGCGATATCATGATCGTTGTCGGCGGCGTGATCCCGCCCGCCGATTACCCGGCCCTGTTCGAGGCTGGTGCAAAGGCCGTTTTCGGCCCCGGCACCAACATCGCGGCCGCAGCGACAGATCTCATCATCAAGCTCAATATCGCTCTCGGCTATCAGGGGGCCGAGGCCGCGGAGTAGCTCAACAGTCCCTCAAGGAGTTCGACGATGGCTGCGTTCTACGAGTTGCGCCAGTACAAGATCCGACCGGGCAAGATGGAAGCCTGGCTCAAGCTGATGGAGGGCGAGATCATTCCCTTCCAGGTCTCGAAAGGTGCCGTCATAACTGCGAGTTTTCGCGGCGAGACCGACGAGAGCGTCTATGTTTGGATCCGCCGTTTCGAGAGCGAAGCCGATCGCGTGCGCATCTATAAGGACATCTACGAGTCCGACTTCTGGAAGACGACGATTGCGCCGCAAGTGGGCGAGTTGATCGACCGCGCGGCGATCAACGTCCAGCGCGTGTTGCCGACGCGGATGTCGGCAGCGCAATAGCAGTGTTGTAGACGCCGGCAATAGTCATGCACAATTGCCGGCGTCTGCTTTATTTCTGCTTTGGCACGGCGTGAACAATCACATTTACCGCCCCATTGCAGCCTGCCAGGCACACCGTGCAGATCATCCCCGGAGAGCAGCCCGGCACTTCGATGTCTTTGGGAATTACTTTTGCAGCCTTTGACTTGATCACAGCTTGCGCGCGAGCGACAGGGGTAGCCGCTTCATTGTCCGAGGATGCTGTAGCGTCCTCAGCCTGAGCTGCCGGCTCCTCGGTTGTCTTTTCTTCTTTATTGCGGTTGATCGTTCGGACGACTGGTGCGGCGTCGGCAGCCGAGATCTTACGGCCGGCCTCAGCATCGTTCGCCATGAGCGGAAGCGAGCCAGCGACCAGCGCCAGCCCGACAAAAGTGCGAGCAAAGGCGCGCAAGCTCGATTGCAGCGTCATCAAAAATACTCCTCACTTGGGACGCAACGGATTCCGTCGAAAGTAAGAGGGTTCGGTTAACAAGGTCTGAAGCCGCTCTTGTCCATGCATGCAGACATAGGACTTGCGTTTTGAACTATGAGGTTCCGCAGAGTCAGGAGCCGAAGGCGGAAAAGCCGTAGCGTTCTGGCGAGACGAGCGCTTAGTCTTAGTCCTCGATAACCAAAGCGCGATCCGGAGGAAACACCATGCCCGCGTTCAAGGACGGCAAGTTCTACAAAGTCGAGATCGATGGCCGCCTGATGATCCTGACGCTCAATCGGCCCGAGGTAATGAATGCGTTGCATCATCTCGCGCATGAAGAGTTGAGCGAGCTGTGGGATGCATTCCAGGAGAGTCCGGATCTGTGGGTCGCGATCGTCACCGGCGCCGGTGACCGCGCTTTCTCCGCCGGCAACGATCTGAAGTATCATGCCGAATACCGCGCAAAGCATGGAACGCGACCACCCGCCACCACGAAGGGTTTTGCGGGTCTGTGCAATCGATTCGATCTCGACAAGCCAGTGATTGCGGCCGTGAACGGCGTCGCCATGGGAGGTGGATTCGAGATAGCTCTCGCGTGCGACATCATCATCGCCTCGGAGAAGGCCCGTTTCGCGCTACCAGAGCCGCGGGTCGGACTGGCGGCCGGCGCTGGCGGAATGCAACGCCTCGCGCGACAGATTCCATTGAAAAAGGCCATGGGCATGATGCTGACGGCACGTCATGTGTCGGCCGCCGAAGGCATGGAACTCGGCTTCGTAACCGCGATGGTGTCGCATGAGAAGTTGATGGAAGAGGCCCGCCGCTGGGCCGGTCTGATGCTCGAGTGCTCACCGATGTCGATTCGCGCAACGAAGCAAGTGGTCATGCGATCGCTCGATGTGCCATCGACCGAGATCTCGATGCGCAACATGACATACCCGGCTTTCGTCGCAATGACGCAGAGCGAGGACACCGTCGAAGGCCCGAAAGCGTTCGCGGAAAAGCGCAAGCCGAATTGGAAAGGCCGCTAATCGCGGGCCCGGTTCCGCCACGATCTTCAACGACAGTGGCCCGCACAAAATTCCGGTGCGGGCCGCGATCACCCCAAAACGTGTCGCCGCATGGCCGATCAGGTTAGAGGGCGGTTGTCGACGTCGCTCCCACCTCCATCCGCACCACCCTGACGGCGGGTTTCGCGCTCGTCGTATTGGTCGATGATACGGACGATGCGGCTGAACCGATCGGGCAAATTGTCGGCGAGCCGGCGCAGAGCCTCGACTTGCGCGCGAGCGCGCGCGAGCAAGAGCTGATCAGCCTCGTTGAGCACGCCCTCTCCTGCCTGCCGCTCCAAATGACCGATCAACGTATGCTCGAGCAATTGCTGGTATGGGCCACCTGGCGTCAACATCAGCAGGGGCATGAGGTCGCCCATCTCGACGACCACGGTCTCCAGAACCTGCGTGTACATCGAATCCTGACCATGATGGGCCAGTAGGCTCTCGTAGGCGTGACGAAGGCTGGCGCGGTTTTCATCGATGGTGTCGCGCACCAGTTGCGCCAGACGCGGCGCCCGCGCGGTCAAGCGACGGAGAGCTTTCTCGGGCTCCGACTCTGCGCCGATCGCACGGCAAATCCTGATCTCACGCTCGCTCCAATTGTGCAGTCCGCCCAACTGGATGACTTCCGAACGGATCGCTTCGCTGAGGCTCGGATCGGCCATGGGGCCGGCTTCGTCCAGAGCTGACGTGACACTGTACACTACCGCGGAGCGGGGCGGCGGGCGCGAAGGATGGACGGACGGATCGGGTGCAGGCGACGGACCCTGCTGGCTCGCCGGCGGAGGCGGAGGCGAAGACCGGGCGGCGGGCGCAACGAGCGGCACACTCGCCGACGACATCGACCGGCGTGGTGCCGGGGTTTCTGGTGGGCGGGGTTGCGGCGACACTCCGCCAGGGTCGCCGACCGGAGGCAGGTGACCTCTGGTTCGATCTTCGATGCGCGGGGCGTCGATAGGTCCGCCGATCACCTTGCCGCTGGCAGCAAGAAGAGGCCCGCCATCGACCGGAGCACGTCCCAGGAAACGCGAGCCTGCAACGTCGTCGCGAAATGCCGGGATCGCACCTGCTCGCATCAATAGCAACGTCTTGTAGAAATCTGTCGATACGAAATAGCGACCATTGTCGTTCTCGCGCTTGACTGCACCTGTAACGGTGGCGCCTGCGCCAAGCGCATTTAAAACGAGCCGCCGCTTGTCCTCCTCTGCGATCCTGAACGGATAAGTCTCAGCCGCGAACCCCTCTGAATCCGAGACGGGGTGCATCTCTGACAGGACTTGCTCGGCATTGTGCTGAGGGTACGGCAGCAAAGCCACCCCCACGACGTGGACCAGCTCCTTACGATCGACCTGCGACTGGCTCAGTCGTGGCGCCTTCTTGAGCGCCAAGCCCAGGTAGCGAACGAGGCCATAGTGCAGATGATAGCGAGTCCGGTCCTGGCTGACGTTACGGACGGCGCCGATGGTTGCCGCCTGATTCAAAACTTGGCGAACTTCGCGCGTAATCTCGTCGTCGCGAACATCGAGTATGAGCTCGGACGTGAAGCCGCGATCGCCATTGATGGGATGCAGCGCTGCCATGATCGCCTGAAGCGTGGCGCGGGGATGGGCTGTATCGTGTAGCGCCGAATCGACGATGGATTCGAGCTGATCTGCCGTCATCTCACCGCGGTCGTCGATCTCCGTCAGGGGTGAGCGGACCGCATTCGCACCAAAGAGACCGGACATGAAGACGAGGCTATCGATGGCAATGGCGATGGCCAGAGCAAGGTAGGCGAGCCGGTTGCCATCACTGAAGGCGTTCCAGGTGACGACAAACCGATGTGCCTTGTCGTCACGATTGAGATCCATCGACGAGATCTTGGCGGCCATGTCGGCCGAGTCCTTGCTCGGCAACCCGGAATCTTGCAGGCACTTGCGCCCGAACGTCAGCAGAGCATCCGTGCCGCTGCTGTCGGGGAGTTTGTCGCCACCGACGCAATGTCGGGTAAACGTAACAAGACCAGTGTTCAGTGCGAAGACTCGCGCTGCCGCTTCGTTTGCCTGCTTGGGATCGCAATCGATCGTGCGGACCCGATCCTTTGTTGCCGGCGTGGAGAGCATGGCACCGAGAAGTTGCGAACATTGGGCTGTCAGCATGCCAAGCCGATCAGCCGTCGGCTTCTGGCGAAAGTCAGCCAACGCTCGTTCGAAGCCAGCCCTGACACGAGCCGGATCGACCTTGGGAACCCCGTTCTCGTCGCCTGCTTTGACCTGCTCTGCAACGGCAATGCGCTGCGCTGCCGTTTCCGCTTCGCCTTGCAGCTTCGCCAGGTCAGCATCAATAGCAGCCAGCGCGCGGCCCACTTGTGCGATACGGGCATCCACGTCTGCCATACGCTTGGTGGCATCACGGACGCGCTGCTCCTGAATTTTGACCGCGTCCTGCAGTTGCGCCAGCTCTGCAATGCGCTCGCGATACATAGGGCCCTTACCGACCTTCAACGTGCCCTCGGCACCTCGCTCCTCGGCCATGGCTTCGACCCGCTTCGCGTCGATATTGCGATTGCGAGCCTCAAGCTCGGTTTTCTTTTCAGCGAGATCCGCAGCGAGGCCCGGTCGCTCTACCTTGAGACGCGATAGTTCGTCGGTTAGTACGCCTTTATTCGACACCAATCCGGCTTGCCCGCCCTTGGCGGTTGCTATGCGTTCCTGCTGCGTCGCCATCGCCGTCCGATGGGCTTCCATCCGTTCGACGAAATAGCGCTCGATCGCTTGCTCCGCGCCCTGGCTTGCTTGTGAGAGCACTTCAAGAGACCGCTCATAGGCGGCCCACCCCGGGTGGCGAAACAACTGATCGGCTTCTTCCGCTTGGCGCCGTGTCGCCAACACCCCGATATCGTTGACGACCTCGGCGATCTGGCGGGTTGCTCGAATTTCGCCTGCGCGCTGCCGCTCTTCCTGGGGAAAAATCGCCGAGAACAGGCTGTCGAATGAAAAGAAGACGCTGGTCGCCATACAGCCGAAAAACATCACCCAGAGAACAACGTTACGAGCCATGACCTGAACCGAATGCAGGTACGGCTGCAGGATCGTGCTCTGCTGGTTCAGGAACATTGCCGAGAACACCAACAGGCCGACTCCCAGTAGTAGAGCCCAGTTGGCAAACGTGGAGAAAGCCGCATTCAACGTCTGGGAGCTGTTCAAAGCCTCGACCAGACCGAGCGCGTTCGCAATTCCGATGAAGCACAAGATGCCAGCAGGAATGGCCACATACTTTTCGACCTGGAAGCGCTCACCGGCGCGGCTAGTACCGGCCGCGAAGCTCTCGCCGATCAGCCACGCGATGATCAGCATCACACCCTGGATGCCGAACGTGACCATCAGCGATAGGATGGGCTCGCCCGTGAAGTTCCGCATTCCGTCCCACGTCGTCCAGCCGGACGCGACGGAGAGAACGAATGCGGTGAGCGCAAGCAGCGTCAGTTGCCAGTTCGAAGACAGCGCCGTCACCAGCCCGCTGCCTATGCGTGCCAAGATATTAGCCCGCTCGCGCTTGGTTGGCGAGCCGGCCAGGGTTCGGGAAATGAGGACGAATGCCGAAACCGCCGCAAAGATCGCAACGAGAACTGGCGCAGCATCGCTCATGCTTCGACCCAACGCCAAGCCCGTGCTGCCCAAGAGCTCCAGCATCCCGTCTCCAGCCCTTAACTATACTCTGAGAAGCGCCAATCGACGCCACTCCAGCTCGTCATCGTCGCTCTTTTTGCAATCAATGAGCCGAGATCATGGCAGGGTTCTGGCAGTCAACCTTAACTTCCAGAAATAATTTCGATAAGAGGACAACCAGTGATGGACGATATTGGTCGGTGATCGGCCTTCACCGAAACCGGCCGACGAGCCTCCCGTCGGCCTAGCCTCGATTGGTTACGAGCCATTGCACTTTTTCCCTACACACGGGAGGGGCAATGGGCCTGGCGAGCCAGCGGCAGCAGCCTAATTCATTCGCTCGACGGCAACAGCTGTTGCCTCACCGCCTCCAATGCACAGCGATGCAATTCCCTTTGTTTCGCCCCGCTTCTCCATGGCGTTAAGGAGTGTGACGATAATGCGGGCACCGGACGCGCCGACCGGGTGGCCGAGGGCGCATGCACCGCCGTTGACGTTGACCTTGTCGTGCGGGAGGTCGAGATCGCGCATTGCCGCCATCGTGACGACGGCGAAAGCCTCATTGATCTCATAGAGCCCGACGTCCTTGACGGACCAGCCTGTCTGACCGAGCACTTTTCGGATGGCGCCGATCGGCGCAGTCGTGAACCAGGCCGGCTCCTGAGCCTGACTCGAAGTCGCTACAATCTTTGCCAGCGGCTTCAGGCCACGACGCTTGGCCTCGCTTTCGCGCATGAGCACGAGTGCGGCCGCTCCATCGGAAATCGACGAAGAATTGGCAGGCGTCACCGTCCCGCCCTCACGAAATGCAGGCTTCAGGCCCGGGATCTTGGAGGGATCGGCTGAAAATGGCTGCTCATCGCGGTCGACGATCGTCTCGCCCTTGCGGCCCTTGACCTTCACGGGAGCCATCTCATTGGCGAATGAGCCGTCCTCGTTGGCGCGCTTGGCACGGGCCAAGCTCTCGATCGCATAGGCGTCCTGTTGCTCGCGCGTGAACTGATAGTGCTGGGCGGTATCCTCGGCGTAGGTGCCCATTAGGCGACCCTTGTCATAGGCATCCTCAAGCCCGTCGAGAAACATGTGATCGTAAATCTGGGTGTGACCGAGCCGCTGACCGGAGCGCAGCTTCGGCAGAATGTGAGGCGTGTTCGTCATGCTCTCGAGGCCACCTGCGACGATCACGTCCTTCGGCCGCACGTGGAGAGCCTCAAAGGCCATCATGACCGTTTTCATTCCCGAGCCGCACATCTTGTTGACGGTCGTGCAAGGCACGCTGTCGGGAAGACCACCATATCGGGCTGCCTGCCGGGCCGGCGCTTGCCCTTGGCCCGCAGGCAGCACGCACCCCATCAGCACCTCGGAAACTTCCTCGGGCTTGACTCCGGCGCGCTCAACGGCGGCGCGAATGGCCACAGCGCCAAGCTCGGGAGCGGTGACATTCGCCAAACTGCCTTGGAAGCTCCCCATGGGAGTCCGGGCGCCGGAGACAATAACAACGGGATCAGACTGAGTGGTCATGGAAGGCTCCGTAAGGCAGACAAGCGACATGCTCGCCAGCCCGGATGCGTCCGAGCTAGCCGTTGCGCCGAGTCAGCACGCTCTGGATGCCGCGGTCAACGGCATCATGCGTTCAATCGGGTCGACAAGACGCTCCGTCGCGACTATCCGCGACGTGTAGCACAGACAATCGGACGAATCTCCACACGCTTGTCGATCGCCGTTTGAGCATCGTCCACGGGTAGACCGACCAGCACTTCGCTTGAGCCCTTGCCGGAACTTGACAGCTGTCCCGCCAGCCCGGGGAAAGTTCGCCGGATCTGGCTGACGATTTCATCGGCGCGCGCTTTCGATAACTTGACATTCGCAAGCTCGCTGCCCGTCCGACTGGCATGACCGACGACATCCAGACACCTGCCGGTCGTCGCAACTCGCTGGCCCAGAGCCGAAATCCATTCCGGGTAACGGGCCGACAGCGCCGCATCGGCTACGAATGCCGTCGATCCAGTCTCGAACAAGAACAGTATTCCAAGGCGATCCTGGCTCAGACCGATGTCGATCAGCCGTGTGATTGCTAGTAATGCCTCGCCGGCAAGCCCACGATCCGCCATGGCGAGATATAGACCACTGTAGGTCGCAACGCTGTCCTGTCCGCCGGGAAGCGTAGCAGCGGCGGCAAACCGAGCCTGCGCCTCATCATAACGGCCGCCCTCGAGTGCCGCCTGGCCCTCCTGATTGGCCACGCGCAGACGCAAACTTGATATGTAGGCAGTATCGACTGGATCGCCGGGCTTTGAGCGCTGGCAGGCGCGAATGTACGCAAGCGTCGCCTGGTCCAACGACCAGATGGGCGAACGCGCGAACATTGGAGCCGGCGTGCTATCGACACCGGCCGGGAGTGCGCGATTGACTGTCCGCGCGACAACCACTTTCTTCGCGAGGTCAATCGCAACGAAGCACAGCCAGTAGGCGTCCCGCGGACCTGCCGCTTGGCCCGCGTTGTTGATCGGATTGAATGTACCGATAATGAGAAACTTTGCACGATCGAGGTTTTCGACTGTCAGCGGCAGAACCTTGATGCGTGGAAAGGAACCTGCCGCGATCTCGACGAGCTGCCGGTTCATTGTGCGCGTGGCGGCAGTCTCGAAGCCGGTTATGCCATCGATCAGGGGATCGATGATGACCGTGATCTCGCTCGACGGATCGAGCTTTACAATCTCGGCAAAGAGTTCCTCCGCAGACCGGCGAACCGCCGATTCGACGGGAACGGGCACCGGCGGCGTAGCGGACGCGGCAGGAAAACCCGGCAACCCACGCGAAGGCTCCGGCGGCAGCACTTGAGCTTCTGCCCACGACACAGAAAATACGAGTAAAAACAAGAGCAGGGATCGCCGCATTCGAGTTCCTTTCCAGTTATCCGATTACGACGCTCATAAGACGCGCGCACAACGAGATCTGTGCTCGCGAGCACAGGCTTCTATAGGATTTGTCAGGGGTCGCAACGCGGAGGCGCTGGCAGGCTGCCGCGGCAGCCTCGTCGGCGCTGGCGGATGCGGTTGATGGCAAGCTGCCACGCGTCACATGGAGTTCGGCCCGCTGCTCGCGTAACCTTGTCCCCGATGCCGGGCGATTGTCACATTCTCGATCCATTGCGCTGCCGCAGAGCCGGTGGGGGCAACCGCATGGCCATACTGGATAAGGTCTTAGTGGCCTGCACCGAGGACTGGTTCACGCTCTCACACTTCAAACCATTGCTGCGCCGATTGACGCGGGTCGCGCACGAGGTCGTCGTCGTGACGCGGTCATCCGGCCGCATGCACGAGATCGCGCAACTCGGGTGCCGGACTATCGATCTCGACTTCAATCGGTCGTCCATGAATCCACTGCGCGAGGCTCGAACTGTCCGTAAGCTCCGTGCGATCCTTGCCTCCGAAGCTCCGGATGTCATGCATTTGATCGCGATGAAACCAATCGTGCTGGGAGGATTGGCAACACTCTTCCGGCCGCCACGCCATACGATCGTACACATGACGGGGCTCGGCTTTCTCGCAATCTCGGATTCGGCCAAGGCACGGGGCGCAAGGCAGGCAGCGCTTGGCGTCATGCGCAGTGTCATGCGCCGCCCCGGTAGCTGGCTGCTCGTGGAGAACCCTGAAGACTTAGCCTTCCTCGAGGCCGGTGGCGTAGCCGCGGGCTCACGCGTCACGATGCTCGGTGGCGCTGGCATAGATCCGGACACTTTCGCGGCGCAACCGGTATCGACAAAAGCCCGACCAGTCGCGGCGTACGTCGCCCGAATGATCAGGCCGAAAGGCGTGGATGTGCTCATGGCAGCGGCGGACATTCTCAAAGCTCGCGACGTGCCTCTCACGATCGAGTTGCATGGCGACACGGACGACGGCAATCCAGAGGCGATCGCGTCCACATCCCTTCGCGCATGGGCCAACGGCGACGATCGCCGCTACATGGGGTTCACGCGGGACGTCGCGGCCGTCTGGAAGAAAGCCGATATTTTCGTCCTTCCAGCGCGGAGTCGTGAGGGCATGCCTCGGGCTTTGCTGGAAGCGGCTGCATCAGCGCGCTCGGTAATTGTCACCGACGTACCAGGATGCCGGCATTTCGTGCGTGACGAGATCGAAGGCCTCGTCGTGCCGCCGGGGGACGCACAGGCCTTGGCCGAAGCGCTGACGCGACTGGCCCGAGACCATGCGCTCAGGGCACGACTCGGCGCGACCGCACGTGCAAAGGTTCTGGCGGGCTACACCGAGCGACATGTCGAGGACGACATCGAGAAGGCCTACCGAAGCATGCTCGCCGGCCGGTCGTCGAATAGAACCGTTTGAGAGCGTTGCCGACTTGACACGAGGCCCGCGCCCTCACACCTCGTCCCGCTCGCCAGCGGGACGCCGGCGTACTTTCTCGTGTCGGGCCTGCTTGTCCAATCGGTCGGAAAGCTCGTCGACCTGGCGCTGAGCCGCACCGAAAGCATCGCGCAAAGCGAGCATGACGTCGGTGTGTGCATGGGCGGCCTCGGGCTCATGTTTCACGACGATCGACTTGTGACCGGGAATGCCGATATCGATGCGCACGTGGAAGAATTTTGGCAACGGCGTCCGGCGCTGCGGCGCTTCGATGACGACTCTGGCGTGCGTGATCCGCTCGAAATGGGCTTCGATACGCTTGAACTTCTCCAATATCCGCGCCTCGACGGCCTCGCTTCGCTCGATGCCGTGGAAGCTGATCTCGAGCGGTGCTTGCATGGACCGGATCCTTCCTCTGGTCGTTCACCTTGATAGCAGAACCTTGGCGTGTTCGCATCCGCGGTCAAGATGTTCGGGCGAACGCCGATTGGCAGGAACCATGGAGCTATGCGACGATCGCAGCCGGTCGCGGCGAGAAGGAGACTAGGCATGACGAGCGCAGGACGCCAGCGCGCCATCGTAATTGGTGCCGGCATCGTCGGCGTATGCAGCGCGATTGAGCTCCAACGCCGCGGATGGGCCGTGACCATCGTCGACCGGTTGGCGCCCGGCGAAGGCTGCTCGTTCGGAAATGCAGGGATTTTGGCTGCGCAGGCCGTCGTTCCCGTCGCTATGCCCGGCATCCAGAGCGAGGCGGCGAGCATGTTGCTCGATCCTGAAAGCCCGTTGGTGGTCAGGTGGGGCTCATTACCGTGGACGGCGCGATGGCTCTGGAAATTCCGTCAGGCCGCCAACTTGCCACGCGTGACGGCCACCGCCGATGCAATGAAGGCGCTGTACGGGACATCGGTCGAGTTGCATGAGGCACTATCAAGGCAGGCTGGAGTACCCGATCTCGTTCGACCCACCCGCTACCTATATATTGCCCGCGATCCGGCCAAGCTCGACGTCGAGAACGGCTTGTCATGGCGCCTGAGGCGAGAGAGAGGCGCTGAGATCGAAGTCCTGGACGGGGAGGCTTTGCACGAGGCCGAGCCTGAGTTGTCTCGGGAATACAAGCGGGGGGTCAGGCTTGGGCCGATCGGCTACACGCTGAGCCCCTTCCGCCTCACTCAAGCGTATGCGGCTATGTTCCAGCGAGACGGCGGCCGGATCGTTCGCGCCGAGGTGCGCGCCCTGCGACCCGCAGGGGCGGTCACCGGACTTGAGACGTCGGCTGGTCAGATGGCGGCAGAGACGATCATCATCGCGGCCGGATCCTGGTCCCTCGACCTCGCCCGACCTCTCGGCCTGAAGCTGCCGTTGATTGCTGAGCGCGGCTACCACGTGACCTACACTGACCCAGGCATTTCCCTGAATCACGTTCTGAGCGAAGCGGAGCGTCATTTTGCGGTCACCTCGATGGAGATGGGACTACGTGTTGCAGGCACGGAGGAACTGGGTCGGGCCGACGATCCTCCCGCTTGGCGGCGCGCCGAAGTACTGGAGAGACAAGCCCGCGCGATGTTCCCCCGCGCAAACCTGAGCAACGGCAGTCGCTGGATGGGTCCCCGCCCTGGCACCCCCGATAGCCTTCCTGCGATCGGTCCCCTGCCGGGACACCCGAATATTCTCATCGCTGCCGGTCACGGACACTTGGGATTGACTGGCGGCCCCAACACGGGCCGCATCGTTGCCTCGATGGCATCCGGCGAGCGGCTCAATCTCGATCTGAAGCCCTATGCTCCCGATCGGTTCGGACCGGCCCCAAGCAAAGACGTGGCTGTCGCATTGATGCCAGCGAAATCGGCCTGAGGTGATGTCGACGATGTTTCCTGGCACTCGTAACTTGACAGTGCCAACGTCAACGCATACCTGCTCTGCGGTAACAACATGCTACCGCAGTCGATGCGCGCCCCCGGCGAGCCGGTCCGGCCAAGGGAGGTCGCGCCGGAACTGTCCGATCGGGGAGGGTTTCCATGCAGGTACTGGTCGAAGCCGACCGGCTGAGAAAAACGTTCGGGCACATCGTTGCCGTGGACGAGATCTCTCTGAAAGTTGCAAAGGGCGAGGTCCTCGGTTTTCTCGGGCCCAACGGCGCTGGCAAATCGACGACGATGAAAATGCTGACGGGCTTTCTCGAGCCCGATGCTGGCACGGCCAGAATTTGCGGCATCTCCGTCTCTGAACGACCGAAGGAGGCGAAGGCGCTGATCGGCTACCTGCCCGAAGGCGCGCCGGCCTACGGCGATATGACAGCGGGCGCATTCCTGAGGTTCATCGCCGAGATCCGCGGCTTTGATGGATCCGAAAAGGCCAAACGGGTTGCGGCCGCCGTTGAGCGGACCGGTCTCGAGCGTGTGGTCGAGCAGCCGATCGAGACGCTCTCCAAAGGCTTCAAGCGTCGCGTCGGTCTCGCCCAGGCCATTCTCCACGACCCTGCTGTGTTGATCATGGATGAGCCGACTGACGGGCTCGATCCCAATCAGAAACATCACGTGCGATCGCTCATAGCTGAGATGGCCAAGGACAAGGCGATCATCGTCTCGACGCACATTCTCGAAGAGGTCGAGGCGGTTTGCACGCGTGCCGTCGTGATCGATCGGGGTCGCATCGTCGCCGACGGAACCGCCGAGGAGTTGCAGCGCCGGATGCCGTATCACAACGCGGTCGCGATAAAGGTCGACGCAGCTCACGTCGATGCGGTCGCGAGTGCCCTCGGAAGTCTCTCGGGCGTGCAGCAGGTCGAACGCGGAGCCATTCAGAACGGACATGCCCAGCTCCGCGCTATTCCCAAAGGCGGTTCTATGATCGCCCCGGAGGTTGCGGCGATACTTTCGGAGCGGTCGCTGCCGGTCGCCGAGCTTTATGTCGAGCGCGGTCGGCTCGACGAAGTATTCCGCAAGATCACGAGCGAGGAGGGCCTGCGCCACCATGCGTAATGTCTTGATCATCGCCAAGCGCGAACTCAATGCCTATTTCGGCACCGGTCTCGCCTATGTCTTCGCTGTTATCTTCGTCGCCCTTACAGGAGCCTTTGCGTTCTTCATCGGGAACTTTTTCGAGCGCGGGCAAGCTGACCTGCAGGCATTCTTTCAGTACCATCCCTGGCTCTACTTGCTGCTCGTGCCAGCCGTCGCGATGCGGTTGTGGGCCGAGGAGCGCAAGAGTGGGACCATCGAGCTTTTGATGACGCTGCCGGTGACGACCGGAGAGGCGATCCTTGGGAAGTTCGTCGCCGCATGGGCCTTCATCGGTTTCGCCCTGCTGCTGACGGTGCCGATGTGGATTACGGTCAACTACTTGGGTGAACCCGACAACGGCGTGATCCTGACGAGCTATATCGGCAGCTTCCTGATGGCCGGCGCATTCCTCGCCATCGGGTCTTGCATCTCGGCACTGACGAAGAACCAGGTCATCGCCTTCATCGTCGCCGCGACCCTTTGCTTCCTTCTGGTCATGAGCGGTAGCGATCTCGTGCTGAATTTCTTCAGGGGCTGGGCACCGCGAGTGCTAGTCGATGCCATCTCGAGCCTGAGCTTCCTGACGCACTTCGACCAGATCATTCGAGGCGTGATCTCGCTCTCGAGCCTGTTCTTCTATCTGTCACTCATCGCCTTCTTCCTGTTCGCGAACGCGATCATCATCGAGCAGCGCAAGGCCGCCTGAGAGGACACCACCGATCATGACGGACAAGACGACTTCCGCCGCACCCAGCGGTTCGCCGCGCAACAAGGGCTCCTTCAAGAGTGCCGCAGTCGCGCAATCTCAGCGGGCAATGGGCTGGGCTCTGCTGGCACCTGGCGAGGCCGTGCAATGGGCGTCCGGCCTCAGCCGTACGACTTTGGCTTGGGCCAGCCTAGCGCTAGGCGCCGTACTACTTCTATCGCTTAATCTTGCCGCCTCGCTCTCCGTGCGGAACGTCAAGGCCGACCTTACCGAGGATCGGCTCTACACGATCTCCGACGGCACTCGAAAGCTGATGTCACGTCTTCAGGAACCCGTGAACATCCGCGTCTACTACTCGCGGCGTCTGGGCGAAGTTGCGCCGTTGTTCGCACGCCATTTCGATCGGCTGAAGGGCCTGCTGGAGCAGTACGGGGATCTCTCGGGCGGCAAGCTGCAAGTCACGTATCTCGATCCCGAGCCCTTCTCGGATGCGGAGGATCGGGCAGCCGCAGCTGGGCTCAAGGGTCAGCGCCTGAATCAGGACGGCGAAACCGGCTATTTCGGTCTCGTGGCGTCGAACCTGACGGACAACGATTCTGTCGTGCCGTTCTTCTCGCCAGACCGCGAACGGTTCCTCGAATACGATCTGACCAAGCTCATCAATGGGCTAGCCAACCCCAAGAAGAAGGTGGTGGGCCTTCTGTCCGGTATCCAACTGGACGGCGGGATGGACCCGATGAACCCGCGCGCGCAACCGCAGCCTGCGTGGATGATCATGGAGCAGATCCGCGACTTCTTCGAGGTGCGCACCCTAGAGCTGAACGTCAAGGAGATCCCGAAGGACATCGATGTCCTGATGCTCGTGCAGCCGACCGTTCTGACCAAGGACGCAGCCTATGCCATCGATCAGTACGCCCTTTCCGGCGGACGGATACTCGCATTCGTCGATCCCGTGACGGATTCGGCGCAGTCGGGGCCGCCGGGTCTGGGAGGCCTGCCGGTCAGCTCTGATCTGCGCAACATTATGAAGCAGTGGGGATTGACCATCGAGACCGACAAGGTGGTCGGCGATCCGACCATTGCGCGACGCGTCCAATTCGGCGGCGGTCCCGGCGGCCAGCCCGTCGTGACCGACTATCTGGCTTGGTTGCAGATCGAGAAGGACCTGATCAATGACAAGGATCCGCTCGCTGCATCGATCCGGCGCCTGAACCTCTCGACGGCCGGAGCCCTGACGAAGGTTGAGGGTGCGACAACCATTGTCCAGCCGCTGATCCAGACGTCTGCCAAGAGCGGCCTGATCGAAGCCGATAAGGTCAAGATGCGCCCCGATCCTCTGGTCATTCTTCGAGGCTTCAAGTCCGGCGGCACATCGTTGATGTTGGCGGCCCGCATCGGCGGAGAGGCGAAGACGGCCTATCCAGGCGGTCGCCCCAAAGACGAGGAAAAAAAGGACGAGAAGGGCGAGCCGGACAAATCCAAGGCAGAACCGGCAAAGGCTGACGCGGCACCAGATGCCACAAAGGCTGAGCCGAAGTCGGGCGACGCCAAAGATGGGGCAGGGCAGCCGGACAAGTCCCATATCGCCGCCGGCAGGGTCAACATCGTCGTGGTTGCCGACGCCGATATGCTTGCCGACCACTTCTGGGTCGAGGTGCGGGACTTCCTCGGTCAGAAAATGGCGGTTCCACAGGCAGACAACGCCGGCTTCGTCGTCAACGCGCTAGAGAACTTGTCCGGAGGCGAAGCGCTGGCCGACTTGCGCGGGCGCGGCGTTGTCGAGCGGCCGTTCGAGCGGGTGACGGCCATCCGCCGGGCCGCGGAACAGCAGTTCCGGCAAAAGGAGGAGGGTCTCGTCGCCAAGCTCCAGGACCTGCAGCAGAAGTTGGCCAGAGTCGAGACGAAGGGCGGCGAGGGTGGAGCGCAACAGGTCATCCTGTCCGATGCCGAGAAGGCGGAAATCGAGAAGTTTCGCGGGGAGATGCTGACTGTCAGGCGGGAGTTGCGTGACGTCAAATCGGCCCTCAGACGCGACATCGACCGCCTCGACGGATGGCTCAAATTCTTCAATATCGCCGCGGTACCGCTGCTGATCGGACTCGGCGGCCTGGGGCTCGGGCTCATGCGCCGTCGCAACCGTAACGGCGCTTGATGGTACGGCGAGAGGGGAGAGAGTCGTGATCAAACCGCATCAATTCATCGGTCTCGCCGCCGCAACGGCAGTCTCTTTGCTGCTGGCATTGGGGCTCTATGCGAGTTCCAACCGCTGGTCGGCCGGCAAAGTGGAGGGCGAGGCGTTCGTACCGGAGCTGACTAAACGGATCAACTCGGTCGGTGCGATCGAAGTAACGCAAGGTGGGAGCACCTTGACGATCGCGAGGGACGGGAGCGCGTGGAAGGTTCGCGAGCGATCGGGCTTTCCGGCCAACGCCGAGCAGGCCCGAACTCTTCTGGTCGCGCTCGCTCAGGCTCAGCTTGTCGAGCCACGCACCTCGATCAAAGAGAAGCTCGGCCTCCTCGAACTCGAGGAGCCGACCGGAAAGGATGCCAAGTCGCGCAGGGTACGCATTCTGGATACGTCAGGCAGCGTGATTTCCGACGTAGTGATTGGCAAGACACGGTTCGACGCTTTTGGGTCCGGCAAGGGTGGCATTTATGTTCGCCGCTCCGCTGAAGCACAGAGCTGGCTCGCGACCGGTGACCCCAAGGTGACTGCCGAGATCAAAGACTGGATCGACACCAAGGTGTTCACTGGCGAGACCGCCAAGATCGTCAAAGTGAAGATCGAGACCCCAGGCGAAGGCGAACTGGTGATCGAGAAGGCACCGCCACCGGAAGCCAAGGCAGAGGACGCCAAAGGCCCACCGAAGCCCCCCACCGCCGCGGCCAAGGAGAGCAAGTATCGACTGGCGAGCACGCCTGACGGGAAGCAGCTGAAACAAGATGCCAAGCTCGACGATATCGTCGATGCGTTCGGGTCGATCAACCTTGACGACGTCCGAAAGTTGGAAGCCCCTCCAGCGGCAGACAAGACGCAGGTAGTCACACTGGAGAGCGAAGGCGCCCCAACCGTCACGTTCCGGCTCAGGAAGGACGGCGAGGCGCAGTGGATCTCGCTGATCGCAGCCGGCGAAGGCGATGCCAAGAAGATGGCTGACGAGATCAACGCCAAGGCGCAAGGATGGGAATTCAAGATTCCCAACTGGAAGGCCGAGCTGATTGGAAAGCGCCCGGCAGATATCTTCGAAGCTAAGGGGTCTTAACAAAACAAGAGGTTGCCGATACGTCGCTGGTCCAACTCGACGCGACGCATCGGCAACCTCGTACTACGTCGTCGGCGCGCGACGCTTATTTGCGGAACATGCCGCCGCCGTCCATGTCGATCATCGCTCCGGACAGGTATTCAACCTGAGGGGCGCAGCACATGACGGCCAGAGAGGCGACTTCCTCGGGCTTCTTGATCCGGCTAAACGGAAGATCACCCAGCGTTTCTTCCCAGCGGCTCTCATCGCCGAATGTAGATTTCGCGCGTTGACGCGAGATTGTCATGATCCGGTCGGTGAGGGTGGCCGCGGGATTGATGCCGAACACGCGGACCCCGAAATCGACCGAGCGCGATCCGATCGCCTTGGTGAAGGCGTTGAGCCCTGCGTTTCCGGTGGAGCCCGCCACATAATCCCAGCGCGGGGCCGGGCCAGCCATTCCGATGATGTTGCAGATGATGCCGCTCTTCCTCGGCTTCATGGCCGCAAGCGCCAGCTTCGTCATATGGATGTAGCCGAACACCTTGAGCTGCCAGCTTTCGATCCAACGCTCCATGGTGAGATCCTCGATGCTACCTCCGGGGATGGCGCCAGCATTGTTGACGAGGATGTCGATATCGGCGAAGCGCTTGATGGTGTCTTCGCGGGCGGGACCCTGCGCAAGGTCGGCGGCATGCGTCTCGACCTGGACCTGATGGCGCGAGCGGATCTCATCGGCCGTCTTCTTCAGCGCGTCGGCAGTTCGCGAGACGAGGATGATGTTAGCGCCTTCGGCAGCGAAGGCGTGGCCGCACGACGCGCCGATGCCCTTCGAGCCGCCGGTGATCAATACCTTCTTGCCTTTGAGACCGAGATCCATGGGTCATCTCTCCTGATCGAGTATGCGTTGGGACAGTTTGTTTGGGGTAAGCTTGGGCTCGCATGATGGCACCACGCCACAGCTGTGGCGAGGGGCACGCAATTCACAGCCGCTCGCTCATCCTTCAAGATTACCGCGTTTCAGCCGCAAGAAGCATTGCCCTGCGTAGGATGATCTTGTGGTCGAAAGCCAGGTCAAGGCGCTGCCAACGGGTAACCCACTCGACGGCCGCGGCATCGTCGCCGGCCGTAGCCTTTGCCGACCGCACCCGAGAAAGGAAAGATACGGCAACGGTATGGCCTCTCGGGTCCCGCGACGGATCCGAGAAAACTCCGACGAGGGTCAACTTGCCGAGCCTGACGCTGGTCTCTTCCAGCAGTTCACGGCGGCAGGCGTTCTCGACCGTCTCGCCAATCTCGACAAAACCTCCAGGCAGGGCGTAGTGGCCCTTGTAAGGCTCGTGGCCACGACGGATCAGCAGCACACGATCGTGCGGATCGAGTACGACGCAGTCGACGGCGAGCAGCGGTGTGACAGGTCTCGGCATGCCCCGTGACTACACTACTCGGCCCGAGGAGAATAGCCGGGCGTGCCGACGATGCAGCACCCTTTCCCCGACAACGGAAACCTGCAACCCTGAGCTGATAGACCCTGACGGAGGATACCCATGGCCAAGATGAAGGCTGGCGACGCCATCTCGCACATCCTGAAAAAGGAAGGCGTGGAATATGTGATTGGCTACCCGGTCAATCACATCCTCGAACTCGTCGCGAAGATCGACGTTCGCCCGATCATCGTGCGCCAGGAACGGATCGGCTTGCACATGGCCGACGCCGTAAGCCGAGTGACGTCCGGCAAGAAGATCGGTGTTTTCGCCATGCAGCACGGGCCTGGCACCGAGAACGCCTACGGAGGCGTGGCGCAGGCCTACTCGGAATCGATCCCGATCCTCGTCATGCCGATGGGCTATGCACGTCGCATCGCCTGGGTTGAGCGCAATTACAATGCCTCGGTCTCGATGCGCTCGATTACCAAGTCGGCCGAGCCGATCACCAGCGCGGCAGAAATTCCGAACATCATGCGGCGCGCCTTCCAGCAGTTGCGCTCAGGGCGCGGCGGACCCGTTCTGGTCGAGATCCCGACCGATGTGTTCAACGAGGAGGTCGACCCCGACACCTACGTCTCGCCTGCACCGATCCGGACAGGAACGGATCTTTCAGCCGTAGCCGAAGCGGCCAAGCGGCTCGTCGCAGCGAAACGACCGGTGATCTATGCGGGACAAGGCGTTCACTGGGCCGAGGCATGGGCCGAGCTGAAGGAACTGGCCGAACTCCTCGCGATTCCCGTGACGACGAGCCTTGAGGGAAAGAGCGCCTTCCCTGAGACGCATCCGTTGTCCCTCGGCTCGGGCGGTCTGGCCATTCCACAATCCGTGCGCACGTTCCTCGATAAGTCCGACCTCATTTTCGGCATCGGCTGCTCGTTCAGCGAGACCAATTTCGGCGTGAAGATGCCCAACGGCCATAAGAACATCATTCAGGCTACGCTCGATCCGGCGGACATTAACAAGGATGTGCCCGTTTCCCTCGGAATAGTCGGCGATGCTAAGATCGTTCTGCAGGCGATGCTGGCCGAGGTGAAGAGGCTCCACGGCGACAGACCGAAGGATGCCAAGACCGTCGCGGCTGAAATCAAAGAGGTCTACGAGCCATGGCTCGCCAAATGGCTGCCGAAGCTGACCTCTAACGACGCACCGCTCAACCCATATCGCGTGCTGTGGGACCTGCAGCATACGGTCGACATCGCCAATACGATCATCACGCATGATGCCGGCAGTCCGCGGGATCAGCTTTCTCCCTTCTGGAAGCCCGTGACACCTCTCTCATACATCGGCTGGGGAAAGACGACGCAACTCGGTGCCGGCCTCGGGTTCGCCATGGGCGCCAAGCTCGCAAAGCCCGACAAGCTGTGCATCAACGTCTGGGGCGATGCTGCGATCGGTTTCACAGGTATGGATTTCGAAACGGCGGTTCGCGAGCGCATCCCGATCCTTTCGATCTTGCTGAATAATTTTTCTATGGCGATCGAACTCAAGGTGATGCCGGTTTCCACCGAGAAGTATCGTTCCACCGACATTTCCGGTGACTACGCCGCAATGGCACGCGCTTTCGGCGGCTACGGCGAGCGCATTGAGAAGCCAGGAGATATCGTGGCAGCGATCAAACGCGGCATCGCAGCGACCGAGAAAGGCCAGCCGGCGCTGCTCGAGTTCATTACGTCGAAAGAGACCGAAGTCAGCCGGATCGGCTGATTTAGATGGGGCGAGCACGAATTAATTCGGGTTCGCCCCTCGTCGTCTCCATCCTAATAGCGCGGTAGTCATTGGAACTAAACAACTGGTTATAATCAGACCACAAACGGAACCACGACTCAGGCAAAAGCGATTCTCTAAGCTCGCATTTTATCAGCCGCTTTAACTAACAGTTAGCTATCAGATTGCGTGTGGTCATGCGTTGGAGAATTATCGGGCAGCCGTCAACGAATTCGTAACCGGAGCTCGCCATGCGCTTCACCTCGAAGGCCATGCTTGCCGCCTCTGCTTTGCTGTGGTCGATCCCGACCGCCTCGGCGCTCAAATGGAATTGCGCCGTGCCGGAAATCGACGGCCCGGCTGGCGTATCCGTCATGGCCGTACTGGTCTCAGTCGGCCTGATGGCCTACGAGCGCTACAAGGCCTGAACGCTACACCACGCGTGTTCCGCCGTTGTCGTCTCCGACGAGGCTCAGGGTCGTTAGGCCACTGGCTCCGCCTCATCGCGTTCAGTCAGCAGCCGAGTTCGGCGGGCTGTGGGTCTTGATCATGTTCACCCGTGCGATCGGCAAAGTCGGAGGAGGCGGACTGGTCGGGTTCCGCACGCTGGCCTGGCTCGTTCTCGGCATCAGCGAGATGCTGATCATCAGCCTTCTTTTCGACTTTACTCCAGGTGGAGCACCTCATCACAACCCGGTTTACTACGTGACGCGAGCCGCGCGTTGGGTTGCGATAGCCATTCCAATGCTCATCTTGATCACTTGGGCAGAGCGGCAAGCCCTGGTCGCAACATGGGCAGCGCTAGAGAAGCGCGAACTTCTCGGGCACGCACTGCTGCTCAATCTGGTGATTTTCGCGATCACCGCCGTTGCCTGTTCTGCATTCACGGCTCATGCAGCGACGTCTCCAACGCCGCCATGGCACTTGCTCGCCTTGCTAGGTGCTCTCGTCACGGCAATGGCAGCATCCCTGTTGAGCATCATCGTTCCGCTACGCGGCCTCGCCACAGCAGTGTGGACATGGCGTCGACAAGTACTGCTGGCCGGAGGAGCTTCATTCGTAGTGGTGCTGCTTGCCGACGCGGCTCTCGGCCTCTGGGAGGTCATGGCCGAAGCGACGCTTCTGCTCGCCGCATCGATCCTCAGTCTCTATGAGACCAATGTGCTGGTCGATCACGTCGAGCGCGGCATTCGCGTCGGCGACTTCGGCGTGCTCATCTGGGATTCGTGCTCTGGGCTCGAGGGCCTAGCACTCGTCGCAGGCTTCGTAACGGTCTACTTGTGGACGTTTCGAAGCGAGCTGAGCTTCCCCAAAGCTCTATTGCTTTATCCAATCGGCCTCGCAGTAAGCTGGCTGTTGAATGGCGTCCGCATCGCGGCACTTGTCTCTATCGGCGCGCATGTCTCGCCGGATATGGCCGTCAAGGGCTTTCATTCGCAAGCCGGCTGGATCGCGTTCTTGCTGGTCGCCTTGAGCTTGATGCTTCTGTCACGGCGATTGGGTATCCTGACGGTTGTGCCCGCGGCCCCGGCCGCCACGCCTCATGCGAACGCGACCTCCGTGCGCTATGGCACGACCGTCAGTCATCTTCTGCCATTCGTGGCTTTGATGATTGGCTCGATCGCCATGTCGGCCGCGGCCCCTCACGATCGACCAGTATATGTGCTGAAGGCCATTCTGGTCGTGACGGCGCTTTGGATCTGCCGCCGCACCTACGAGAAATGGCACGCAGCGCTACCGGCAATGTCCATCTCGGCAGGCCTGCTCGTCGGCATAGCCTGGATTGCCACCAGCCCAACCGACGAAACCGGTCATGACCTCGGACAATGGCTCTCGGAGATCGGGCCGTGGTTGGCCGTGGGCTGGCTGACAGTTCGCGGGATTGGCACCATCATCCTCGTGCCGATCGCCGAGGAACTTGCCTTTCGCAGTTTTCTATACCGGCGCTTGATCAACCGCGACTTCCATCTTGTCGGCCTTACAGCGTTCTCCTGGTTAGCTCTCGTCGTCAGCTCACTGCTGTTTGGCGTGCTGCACGATCGCTGGCTGGCGGGGACACTAGCTGGTGCGGTCTTCGCTGTCGTCATGCTGCGAAGCGGCCGCTTGGGCGATGCCATTGTCGCCCACGCCAGTGCCAACGCCCTGATCTTTGTGTGGGCGCTGGCTTTCCGACAGTGGTCTCTGCTCTAGCCGTTTACTTGAGAGGCTCGTAACGCGGCTCGTGGCCGCCGATCTTCATACTCAGACCGACACGAGCTGTGAGAACTTCGTCGTCCCATTTTGCGTGGGCTTCGCAAGGAACGCCGCCGCATCCTGTAACGACGTAAGTGCGGCTCTCGTCGCCGAGATCGGCCCAGAGCACCTCGGCGCGCAGCGTCCAGCGATCATGGCGCAGGAACTCGACACCGCCGCCGACCACCCAGCCGGTGGCCCAATCGCTATCCGACTGCTCGAACAAGCCACCCGGCGCATTGGGTGCCACGAGGTGATGCGTACGATCGGCCCAAGCGATGCCCGCTGTTGCGTAGATCATCATCGTATCATGGACGGCGATTCCGAGCCTGCCCCGTAAAGTGCCCAGCGTATCGACCGTTGTCGTGTAGGAGGTCTGATCGGGCTGTGTTGCTCGCGTTTCAAGATCGAGGTAGCTGAGATCGCCCTCGATACCGACCACAACACGCCCACATTGCATATTGTAGCCGACATGCCCGCCAACAATGACACCGCCATCATCGCTTGAGAGGCTTGGCTCGTCACGTGGATGCTGGCCCGAATCCAATCCCGCATAACCGACACTGGCGCCGATATAGACGCCATTGAATGCGCCCGAATGACAACGGTCGGCCAATGCTGCGCTCGACCAGAGTAGCGACACCACCGCGGCCGCAACGACGCCGGTTTCCTTCATCATTTGCCCATTCTCCCCCTTAGAGATTGTTGGCCGCACTGTGGAGGCGGCAGACAAACCTTTGTCGATTCATCGGCGCGGTCGACAGCGCACCTTCCGAAGACTGCACGCTCCGGCTGCGCAACAATACATCGGTGAATGGTTCGCTGATTCGCGCCCATCAAACCAGCAAGAAGGGAAATTTGAACGAAAGCCACCCACCATATGTGGTGGGTTCAGCCACACGTGGAGTACGGATGATGACGCAAGTGGGCAAGCCTCTGCGTCCCTCAGATACGCTTTGCCGTCTCGAGGACCTCCGCGAACGTCTCTAGCGCATTGGCAGCGAACGCGCGCATATTGACGGCACGATCTCCGTGCCCGGTCTCGAGCGTGAGCACGCGCTCTACAGGCCCAGCAACGGCAATGCAGGTATGGCCCGCAGCGTCGCCGTATCGATTTCCGGATGGACCGGCTGCGCCGGTTTCCGACAGCCCCCAGGTGGCACCATGCCGGTGACGTGTCGTCCGAGCCAGCAGCGCCGCGTAAGGTTCGCTCGATGAGCGCAGACCCTGCATTTCAGCGTCAGTGATACCAACCAGGGCACTACGCGCTTGGCGTGTGTAGACGACCGCACCTCCGAGAAAATAGGCCGAAGCGCCCGGGACTGCGAGCAGCGCCGCGGCTATCAGCCCGCCGGCCGAGGACTCGGCAATCGCCACTGTCTCGCCCCGTGCCTTGAGCTTACGAGCGACGTCTTCGGCGAGGGGTATGAGAGTTTGCATGAGGCCTCCGCATGACGATTTGGAAGTTCGTAGCAGCGAGTGTGGCTCGGATCGGCGCGTGAGAAAAGCCTGCGTTAAATGAGCAAGCGCCCGGCCTCGATTGGCAGATGCGATTGTGTCGCCTACATGCACTGAAGACGAGGACGTGTGAGTAACTCCACTTGGCGACGATCCGAATCCAGGCACCGTTTGAAAGCTGGCTCCGCCCCGATGCGGCCGGCCTGTGTTGCGTGCCAGGCGGCTTTCACATCGATCCAGCCCGCCCCGTCGAACGCGCGGTCGTCACGCACGGGCATTCAGATCATGCGCGTCCGGGCCACAACGCTGTTCTCGCTACGCCCGAGACCCTAGCGATCATGCAAACGCGACTGGGGGATGGCGCCGGGCGAAACCGACAAGCCCTGCTCTACGGTGCTCCGCTGACGATTGGCGACGTCACAGTAACACTGCGGCCCGCAGGGCACATTCTTGGCAGCGCGCAAATCGTGATCGACTATCGCGGGCAGCGGGCCGTCGTCACGGGCGACTACAAGCGGCGGACCGATCCGACATGCGCTCCGTTTGAACTGGTCACTTGCGACTTGCTCGTAACGGAGGCGACCTTTGGACTGCCGGTGTTCCGGCACGAGCCCGACACGCGCGAGATTGCACGGCTGCTCGCATCGTTGGCGGCGTTTCCGGAGCGCACGCATCAGGTCGGCGTCTACGGGCTCGGCAAATGCCAGCGCTTGATCGCACTCCTGCGGCGGGCCGGTTACGACCGGACGATCTGGCTGCATGGGGCCATGGTTCAGCTTTGCGCCCTTTATGAGAACCTCGGCGTTCGCCTTGGCGACGTCCGACCGGTCTCGGCAGCGTCCACCAGCCTGGCAGGCGAGCTCGTGCTTTCGCCCCCGTCGGCGCTCGGAGACCGCTGGTCACGACGGCTGGCCGACCCCGTCACTGCTTTCGCGTCCGGGTGGATGCGAGTCCGCGGGCGTGCCCGTCAGAGGGGCGTTGAGTTACCACTGATCATCTCCGACCATGTCGATTGGCCGGAGATCATTCAAACCATCGACGAGACGGCTGCAGGTGAGATCTGGGTTACCCATGGTCGCGAGGAGGCCGTTGTCTACCAGGCGCGGAAGATGGGCCGCCGGGCCCGCGCCCTGGCCCTGATCGGGCGCGAGGACGAGGCGGAATGAAAGCCTTCGCCGAGTTGCTGGACCGCCTCGTGTACACGCCGCAACGCAACGCCAAGCTCAAGCTGCTCAAGGACTATTTTCAAACGACAGTCGATCCGGATCGAGGTTATGCGCTTGCCGCGCTTACAGACAGCTTGGCAGTGCGGCTGCCTGTCCGACGCACGATTATGCAACTCATGGAGCAGCGTTTCGATACCGAGCTGTTCCGCATGTCACGGGACTATGTCGGAGACACGGCCGAGACCGTCGCGCTGGTGTGGCCCGAGCGCTTCGATGCTGCTTCGCGGCCGGCGCTCAGGTTGGGGGAGGTCGCAGAGCAAATACGGATGATGGACCGGGCGCGGCTTCCCGAGCAGCTCGAAGATTGGCTTGACCGACTTGATGCGACCGAGCGTTGGGCGCTCCTCAAGCTGTTGACAGGCGCGCTCCGGGTCGGTGTGTCCGCCCGGCTCGCAAAGACCGCTGTCGCTGAACTTGGTGGACGCCCGGTGAACGAAGTCGAGGAGGTCTGGCATGGGCTGTCGATGCCGTACGAGACCTTATTCGCGTGGCTGGAGGGCACCTCACCCAAACCGGACTCGGCGGGCGCCCCTGTTTTCCGGCCGCCGATGCTCGCTCAGCCGATCGAGGATTCCGACTGGGCCTCGCTCGACCTTGCCGACTTCGCAATTGAGTGGAAATGGGATGGCATTCGCGTCCAGATCGCGGCGGCGCGCGGCGAAGCCCGTCTTTATTCCCGCACGGGCGACGACATCGGCATGGCGTTCCCCGATGTACTGGTGCATGCGCGTTTCGACGCTGTGTTGGACGGCGAGTTGCTGGTTGTTCGCGATGGCGCGGTCGCTCCATTCAATGACCTCCAGCAGCGGCTCAATCGTCGCCAGGTGACGAAGCGGATGATGGCCGACTTCCCGGCACATATTCGCCTCTACGACGCGCTGCTGATGGACGGTGAAGATCTGAGGGAACTTCCCTTCGCTGAGCGACGACGACGGCTCGAGGCGTGGCACGCCGAAAAACGGCCCGCAATGACGGACCTATCGGAACAGCTCCATGTCGCAAGCAAGCTCGACCTTGATGCGCTGTGGGCAGGAGCACGCTCAGAGGAGATCGAAGGGCTGATGCTGAAACGACTGGCGAGCCCATACCTCGCCGGCCGCCCCAAGGGCCACTGGTTCAAGTGGAAGCGCGCTCCACTCTCAGTCGATTGCGTGCTCATGTATGCCCAGCGCGGCTCAGGTCGGCGCTCGTCCTATTATTCCGACTATACGTTCGGACTTTGGACCGAGACGGACGGGCGCAACGAGTTAGTACCTGTCGGCAAAGCCTACTCGGGCTACAGCGACGCCGAGCTGATCGAACTCGACCGCTGGATACGGGGGCACACCACGGAACGGTTCGGTCCAGTTCGGGCGGTCGAGCCCGGACTGGTGCTCGAAGTACTTTTCGACGATGTACAGCGGTCCAGTAGGCACAAATCTGGCGTTGCCATGCGATTTCCGCGAATCGCGCGTATCCGCTGGGACAAGCCGGCAGGCGATGCGGATCGCTTGGAGCGGCTCATAACGCTTATCAAGTCTCCGCTCTAGGATCGTGATTTGACTGTGCAATTGCGAACGAAAAACTCACAACGCGATTGACGAAAGCGTTAAGTTGCGCGAAATCAATTACTTGACATTGAGAGCGAGTGCAGCATGACTGCCTCGAAGAGGAGCATTGCCCCCTCCGTGGGAGCGGTCGGGTCCGGACGATATTTCCAGTAGGAGTAAGCCGATGACAGAGCACAAGCGCCCTAGCGCGCCAGAGGCCTTCCCCTTTCCCTGGATGAGTACTCTGCAGGGACCGAGCATCTGGACGACCGTCGGTAACACCGCACGCGCTGCCGAACCGTTGGCGCGCAGTGCAGCGCGGGCACAGCTGGAGTTGTCGAGCCTCGTTGGGACGAGGGTCAAGGCTTGGTCCGAAATCCCGTCCACACTGGCGCAATGCCGAACCCCGTTTGATCTCCTTCAGGCGCAAGTCGCATTCTGGCAGGAAGCTGGCCGCGACTACACTGAGACAACCCAGCGAGTCATGTCGGCCTGGAGCGGCCTCGTTACCAGCGCAACGGACGCAGCGAGCGCTGACGCGGTCGGGCCACGGGATTACATCACGTTCCCGGACCCGGAGCCCAGCCACGAGGCCGAAGATCGGCGACATCCGGGGCAGTCTCGCCGCGCGGCTTGAACAAGAGTCCCATCCGCGGGAGCGGAGCAACAGGCATTAGTTGCTCCGCCCACGAACGGTTGGAGCTATACGGTTGGCCGTGCGTCGCAAGTCGTTGGCTTATCGGCTTCCCACATGCGGCCATTCCACATGTTTGCGAGAGTGGGCGGAGTGTCCTCACTGCCCGACGAGCTGTCGAACTCATAGAGTTCGTAGCAGTTGGAGCTGATCCGGGTGACGCGGAAGCAGCCGCCGACGCCGGGCGGTGGATAGGAGAAGCAGAACTCTCGGCTCCTGATCCACCATGTCCCTTTCCAACGGTTCATGCCTTCGCGATAATCCGTTGTACCATCGACATGAATGAATTCGTTCCATGGCCGTTGCGATGGATACAGGCCGGCTAACGGCTTGCCGGCGAAGCTAGACCTGATCTCTTCACCCGAGAGCCACACGAGACCCGATCGATCCTCCTCGCTTAGCGCAGGCGATACCGCGAGCAATGTAAGCAGCACGGAGATGCCGGGCAACGCGCGCATGAGACCTCTCTTTGCTGCACCTGATCTGCCGCAAAGGCGACCAGCCAACGTCCGCTCGCCTGCGCCCAGATTTTTGGCACACGTCATCGCACTGTGGCCTGCGTGAACGCCTCCGTGTAATCGATGAGCCGGTCCAGTTCTGCCCCGGCCGCCGCCACGTCGCCACCAGCGATAGCGCGCGCCTGCGCCGCATGCAAACGGGCGCAGAGCGGGAGATCGGCCGCTTGCCGATAGTGCTGGAACCAGAACCGCCGCGACTGACCATTGATAAGACGCATGGCACCGGCCGCATACTCGTTGTGCGCCGCTGACATGACGAGGAGATTCATCGCCCGGTCGAGGCGCATGAAGGCACGGTCGTCAGACGTTTCTGCCGCACGCTCCATACCGTTCGCTATCTCGCGAAGTGCATCGCGCTGCTCTTGCGCAGCACGCACTGCTGCGGTCCGGGAGAGCAGGCGTTCCAGTTCACGCCGCACTTCGAGAACGAGCATCTGCTGTGAGGCATCCGTCTCAGTGACGCGAATTCCCTTCCTGGGCAGGATGGCAACCAGGCCCTCGCGAGCAAGACGCTGAAGAGCCTCGCGCACAGGCGTTCTGCCGAGACCGATCTCATGGCACAAGGCCTGCTCGGACACGTCGGATCCTGGCGCCATCTCGAGCGTGACGATGCGTTCCTCTAAGGCAGCGTAGGCTTCGTCGGTCAGGGACGCACACGGTTTCAGCGCGCTCATCGGACGTATTTCGTGCGGCATGTCTTGCATTCGGATCCTGCCTAAAGGTGCCGACCGACGATCTCGGCCGTATCTTTGGACCGCACGACGGGTACGATCTCGAAGTCGGCAAGGTCGCCCCAGCTCAACACCCACTCCTGCAGCAGTCGAGGATCGTCACAGTCCATGATCTGGAAGCAGCGTGCAAAGTTTGCCTCAATCCAGCTGTCGACATAAGTAAGCCCCACTGGCGTCATGCGACCACGCTCTCGAAAGCGCGCATACACCGCTTTCGCGTCGCGATCACGGAAGTGCTCGATGACCATGAACAGCATGCGTGCCGAACCTTCTGAATTATCCGCATGTCGTGGAGCAACTTGAGAGTGTGAGCCTTGCTGATATATCTGAGCCGCGACCGGAGCAAGCCAATCAATCTGGCGCCGCAGAGGGGGAGACGGAATGCGCATCGCGACACCTGATTGGACGGTGCTCGCGCTATTCATCGCAATCGTCCTGTCCGTAGCAGTCTACGGCCTTGCACTCTCGGCCCACTTTCCCGCGGAGCATCGGCGGGCATCGCTCTCCGGACCTGCTGGCAGCTTGATACTGTGGGGCACCATGGCCGCATCCGGCCTCGCTGCTGCGGCAGCCATACGGCTCGGTTGGTCGTTCTTGCCTGTCTACGCCACCGTGATCGCCGGTGGTCTCGCCATTCTCGCGGCGCCCCTCATTCTCAAACCGCTACCCGACCATCTCATCGACGAGCGAGGCGGCCTTCTGCTCTTTGCAGCCTTGGCCGCCACATTCGCCGGCATCTCGGCCACGATCTGAGATCGATGATCAGGCGTGACGACGCGCGGACAGCTCCATTAGCCAGACGTGCTGTTGATCCATCTCGGGAACGTCAACGCCGCGTGCAGCCGAGACTGCGGCGATCGCCTCCGGCGCGGATTGACCATGAAGGATCAGGACCGAAGCCACGAACAGCGGTGACCGGCCGAGCCCTGCATAGCAGTGCGCACCTACTCCGCGCCCGGCCCGCAATTGCCGTGCAACGATGTCTACCGCCTGCTCGACGAGTTGGAACGATGTTGGAATGCCGTGATCCGTGATGGGAACAGAAAGAAAGTCGATCCCAGCACGCTCACAGCTCAGGGCGGCCTCTCCGAGGCCGACCGTATCAGCTTCGGCGGGCTCGAGCATGCTCACCAGCATGTCGATTCCCGCCGCTTTCAGCGCGGTGAAATGGTTGCTGCGCCTCGGACGCGACAACACGGCGAGACGCCCCGGCACTGGCGCGCTGACCCAAAAAATCCGCGGATCGGTCATGCCGGGCCCCATTGGCGATCAGGCGCCTTGCACCTTTATTCCGCTGCCTTCAGTTCCACGTACTTTCGGGCCGGTGGCCAGCTCTTCGGACCGATACGCCGATGCTGCGGCGCCATTTTGGGCTCGACGCCGAGGGCCCACGCAGCGTGCCAGCCCCAGCGCAGATCGTCCATGAAGCCCCGGGCAAGGGCGACCATGTCCGCCTCGCCATTGGCGACGATGGCCTCCGCATGCGCTGGCTCGGTGATGAGACCGACGGCCATGACCGGCATGCCTGTGGCCTTCTTGATCGCGGCAGCGAACGGCACCTGATAGCCGGCCTTGAGCTCGATCTTCTGCTTCGGGGAATTACCGCCGGAAGAGACATCCATGAAGTCGCAACCGAGCTTCTTCAGGGCATGCGCGAAGGCGATCGAGTCTTCGAGCGTGATTCCGCCGTCAACCCATTCGACTGCCGAAATCCTGATGCCGAGCGGCTTCGACGCAGGGAACGCTGCACGCATGGCAGAGAAGATTTCCAGCGGGAGACGAATTCGGTTCTCCAGGCTGCCGCCATACTGGTCGTTTCGCTTGTTGGAGAGCGGCGAGAGAAACTGATTGAGCAGATACCCGTGCGCGGCGTGGATTTCGATCAAGTCGAAGCCGGCGCGGTCGGCACGGACCGTGGCCTGGACGAAAGCCTCTTTCAGCTTGGCGATTTCATCCGTGGTCATGCCGTGGGGCGTGTGCCAGCCGTCGTCGTACGGCATGTCGGAAGCCGATTTCGTTTGCCACGCTCCATCTTTCAAGGATGCGCCGCCGTCCCAGGGCTTCTGCACCGAGGCCTTGCGACCGGCATGGCCGAGCTGAATGCCGACCGCCGCCGTTCCCCAGCGCTTACAGGTGTTCACCACCCGCCTCATCGCCGCCTCGTGGGCGTCCGTGGATAGGGCCGGGCAGCCGTGGCTGATGCGACCTTCCGGCTCGACGCCAGTAGCCTCCGCGATGACGAGACCCGCGCCCGAGTTGCAGAGCGAGCCGAGGTGCTGCGTGTGCCAGTCGGTCATCTCCCCATTTTCGGCCGAGTACTGGCACATCGGCGCGACGACGATGCGGTTCCAGAGCTCGAGATCGCGAAGTTTGATGGGCGAAAACAGCTGGCTTGTCGGCATTTGGATTTCCTCATGCGTGCACAGGACCGGCTTGGGTCCCAATAGCGTCGGCATCTGATTAGCGGGTGGGATGGTGCGGCGGCAAGGAAAACGGCGCAAAGCGCCTCCGGCGCGCCGCATGCTCCGCCGCCCGCAGCCTCTGTTCGCCTGACGGTCCGGCATGGGTGGACACGCCACGGCTTTTCGCGTAAATGGCTCACTGTCGTAGAGCCGGAGCCAATTGTCCGGCGCGAGGGCAGTGATCCGTGGTAGCTCAGCGGTAGAGCAGCCGGCTGTTAACCGGCTGGTCGTAGGTTCGAATCCTACCCACGGAGCCAATTCGGAACGAAACTGCGAACGCCATGCGCCGCAGTTTCCACTCCATAGTTTCCTCCAGACGCAACGAGCGTCTGGAGGAGCCTAGGCTTCGATCCCTTGATCCGAATTTCGTTGGCTCCGACCTCCACCCGCTGCACTAGCGCCTGGAGGTGATGGCGCCGGAAACCGCCCTCCCGATCCCTGATCTTTTTGCGCGCCTCGATCCCAAACCGACGCAGCAGTTCCGGCGTTACGCGATTGTCGTCGCCCTCGCCGCGATTTTCGGCCCGGTCCGCATCGGCCCGCGCCGCGTCACGGATTCGCTTCAACTCGACAATCCGTCCCTTGAGATTGGCATCGTCCATTTCGGCGAGGCCATTCTCAATGGCCTCGTACAGCCGAGTCAGCTTAGCTTCCGCGTCCGCAGCCTGTTTTCTTAGCTCGGCAATCCGACCCTTCAGGCGTCCAGTGTGTTCCTCCCTGCGCTTAAGCAGGCCTGCAAGCAGCTCCTCGAGCCGCTCGGGAGCGAGCAATCGCTCCTCCAGATGCGACACAACCATGGAGTCCAGCTCGTCCATCGGGATCGTGCGACCGCGGCACGCCGTCTTCCCCTGTCGTGCCGTCGTGCAGCAAGTGTAGTAGCGGTATTGGTCGCCCTTGCCGGAGGTGCGGAGCGTCATGCCCCCCCCGCAGTCGGCACAGAAGCAAACGCCGCCCAGGAGCGTCCCGGCAGTCACAAACCGCGGGGCCTTCAGTTGCGGGCTGCGCGAGCGCATCACCGCCTGGACTTCGGCGAACTCCTCCTCGTCGATGATCGGCTCAACGGCCACGTCGACGATCTCGTCTTCCGACTTCTGCTCTCCCTTACGCTTACCCGAGACGTTGAAGCGATGGCGTCCGATGTAGGTCTCCCTGGTCAGGATTTGGTGGACCGCCCCGACGCCCCAGCGTCCACCGGTCTGCGTCCGGATACCGCGCGCGTTCAGATAATCGGCGATCTGACGGGACCCCATTGGACCGTCGTCGGCGCCGATTCTTGCGAGGCGGAACATGAGCTGGACCGTTTCAACCTGTGCTGGATCGGGCTCGATCTTCTTCTTGGTCCTCGCACCTCGTTGCTCTGCCGCTACGATCTTGTAGCCGAACGGTGGCCGCGAGCCGTTCCAATAACCTTGACGGGCGTTCTCCCGCATAGCCCGAAGCGTGTGCTTGGCGTTCTCCTTCGACTGGTATTCATCGAACAACGCCATGATCTGACGCATCATCACGCTCATCGGATCGTCGCCCAAATCCTGCGTGATGGACGTCAAACGGATACCGTTCTTCGCCAGTCGCCGAACATAGAATTCGAGCTGAAACTGATCCCGAAAGAAGCGCGAGAAGGAATGCACGATGATGAAATCGAACGGCGCGGGCCTTTGCGCTCCGGCATCCATCATCCGCTGAAACTCGGGCCGCCGGTCGTCCGTCGCTGATGCGCCCGGCTCAACGAACTCGGCGACGACGGCGATCCCCTTCGCTTGGCAATAAGCCTGAAGTTGGCGGCGCTGGTCCGGAATCGAAAGATCGTGCTCGGCCTGCCGGCCGGTCGAAACACGCAAGTAGAGTGCGGCACGCCCCGGCGATGCCAAGGCGGGGGTCGCTTTGGCATTCATGCGGAACCTCCATTAACAATATTAGTTTTTCGAGCCCAACAGCTCGTCGAGAATCGGACCGAAATGGACCTCGAAAAGGTCCAGCTCAGCCCCAGTGACCGGCACGCAATCGGGCCAGTCATCAGAGATTTTTCGGCTCGCTTGGTGATCGCCACCTTTGCGCGCGCGTGACCTCGGCTCGGGCGCCGCCGACCGGACCGGACGGACGTAGTCGTAAAGGTCGGCGTCACCCTGCGGCGCTGGGAATTGAAACACGTTGGCGGACATGCCGCCATTGTTACATTGAACCCCACGACATTGAACAGTTTCAGTTGGTTACGCGCGAAACATGCAGCGAAATCTCGGATGCTTCCGGCTGCGCTCGGCCATTCTGGCGAATTTTGGCGCAGCATGGCGAAGCGCAAATACCTACAATCGGCGGCTGCTCGATACGATCCTGTACGGTGTTCGACACTCGCCATCATTGCCTCCTTTCCGGGACAAGATCTCGCTTAAGCCATCTTGCCGATCAGCCTGTAACTGGATATATTACCGGGAATATTGCGGAGGTCAATCATGGGCGACACGTCTCAGAAGCGCGCCATAAAGAACTACCGGAACCGCTTGGTCGAACGCGGCATGGCGCGCTTCGAGGTTCTCGGTCGCGATTCCGATCGCGAGCTGATTCGCACATTCGCGAAGCGCTTGGCCGAGGACGGGCCGGAGGCCGAGCGCTTGCGGGCCGCCGTCGGTCAAGGCATCGCCGGCCAGCCGCCACGAAAGGGTGGCATCCTCGAAGCCCTCCGACGCTCGCCTTTGGTTGGCGCCGATGCCGTGCCAGCCCGCCCCTTTGAGCCAGGTCGCAAGGTTGACCTGTGAGCCGGTATCTTCTCGACACCAACATCATCAGCAACGTCACCAAGACGGCTCCCTCGGAACCGCTGCTGGCGTGGATGGCCGAACAGGTCGACGAAGACCTTTTCATCGCCTCGCTCACCATCGCCGAGATTCGACGCGGCGTGCTGGAGAAGCCTGCAGGCCGTAAGCGCGATCAGCTCGAAGCGTGGTTCGCAGGGCCGGAAGGCCCACCAGCTCTCTTCGCCGGGCGCGTCCTCCCCTTCGACGAGAAGGCAGGTCTCATTTGGGCAAGACTGATGGCCGAAGGGACGGCCGCTGGTCGCCCGCGCAGCGCGCTCGACACGATCATCGCAGCCGTTGCGGAATCCAACGACTGCACGATTGTTACCGACAATGAAAAGCATTTTGTGGGGATCGACACGATCAACCCACTGCGGGGCGGCTCATAGCGACCAAATTTCTGTCGCCGATGAAATCCCTATCAGTTCCGATATTTCCGTCGAAGGTTGGTGAGCTTATGACGCAAGACATTCCCTCTGAAATTCTTGACGGGATTCGACGCGCCGCCAAAACGGACTGGCCCGGCGATCAAGAAATGCAACAGCATGTCATCGGCAGCGAGAGCGAAGCTTACCTCGCCTTGCAGGCGCTCGACTTCGGTGAATCGCTGCCGTTCAAGGAAGCCATTCTCGACGAGGCCTCGCAATATAACGAGACTTGGGACGACCGTTTCAACGCCGTCCAGGGTGAGGTCGAGGCCTTTTCCGAATTGGCCGCCTTATCCCCGGACGATGTGCCTGCCGACCTGATCGCGGAGATGAAACAAAAGGCAGCGACCGAGCACGACTGGTATTCTGCGCAGTTGGACGAGGTGCAGCAGGGGATCGAAGGCTATCGATATGTTCAACGGACCCGCGCCAAGGTCGGCCCAATCCGTGACATCCTGGTGCGCATGGAGAGCATCATCGGCTCGGAGTGCTATAACGCCAACATCCAGAACTACAGCGCCAGGGGCGTGTGGGAAGGTGAAGGCCGATCCTTCCGCTATCCCGTCACCTACATCCGCGATGGCAAGGAGGAGAAGCGAAAGGCTCGGGTCGATGACCTGCAGCCGGAGGCGCTGATCACCGGCCACTACAAATTTGGTGCGAATGAACTGAGCATCTACCGTGCTCTGGTCCGCATCGTGGATATGCTGGAGGCCGACTATGGGCTGAGGATCGCGCGCGCTGGAGACGAATGTTGAGACTCATGCCCAGGCCGCTGGGGCAATCGGTGGCCGCATTCGGCGTCGCAATCATGCTGTTGACCGCATCGCCGGCGCGCGCAGACCCGTGCGAGGGACGCTTACCATCGCGCGCCGGACAGCAATTCAGCGGCCCGGTGCGTTACGTCGGCGACGGCGACGGACTTTGCGTGGGCATCTCCGCGGACCCCAGCACCTGGATAGAGGTTCGGCTGGCGGATTTTGATGCACCAGAACTCCATTCCCCTGACGGCGGCCGCTCGAAGGCGTTTCTCGAACAGGTGGCGTTTGGGCAAACGGTGAACTGCGAAGCGCGACGCGGTCGAAGCGGCCGTGTCATCGTCTATGACCGGGTGATCGCTGTGTGCCGTGTAGGCGGTCGGAGCATCGGCGATCTTCTTCGTAGCCTCCATGCCCCTGAAGGTGGAAACTGAAAGGGCCGGGCCTTAACAACGGATTGGCGATCAGGCCTTATGCGATCTCCACATATCCGATCAACTCGGCCGAAAAGCTTCCGTCTCCATTTGCAGCCCCCTTGTGCTTGAGCTCCCGCTGCAATGTGGGCTCAACAGCACTTGCGAAGAGCGACAGGCGCTCATCAGGGGATAGGGTGGGGCTTGTCTCCGCCGCGTGGAGAAATTGGCTGGCCTGACGCTCCACACTCGGAACTCGCGTTCCGTCTGTATTAACCGCGATCGGCTGAACGGAAACACGCTTCTCCCCGGTGCCGGCTGATGCCTCAACGAGCCAAAACGAGAGAAGCGTTGTTCCAATCTCACTTCCTCCAAGCGAAACCCCGAGTTGCTCTGGCGGCAAACTGCGCCACCGCCCCAGCTCCTCTTGCACAAGGGGATGATCGAGCCCCATCAGGTCAACGTTGTCATTTGACGTGGCTATGTTGCGGTCGAGCGTGAACCGCTTCTTTCGTGCCCCGTCCGCGGCTATCAAGTCGTAGGTCAAATCATCGACCTTGATGAGCCTCCAATTCCGATCCGCCAGGGCCGCCGCTAGGAACCGAACCAGGCGGTCCATCCCCGACGAGACATCTGAAAACGGCTTGTAGTCGTCGAGACTAAATCCATCGAGATCCTGAAACAGATCGAAGACGACTTCGCGAGCTTCCCGCGCGTTGGAAAGCGCTGCCTCAAGTTCAACAGCCGTCCTCTTCAATTCAGGATCGGAAAGCGCTTCCTGATACAGACGGTCGTAGTTCAAACGCTCGGATAGCTGGCCCAATATCTGAGAACGAAGATCCTCCGCTATGTTCCCCTGATCGTCCACCTTGCCGAGTGTCCGCGCGATCTCAGTGAGCTTGTCATCCAAGAGAAGGAAGATGCGTCCCTCGATCGTGTCTGACAGCACGAGATTGTAGACTTGGGCGGTGTGAGCCTGGCCATACCGATGGATGCGGCCGATCCGCTGCTCCATATCCATCGGATTCCAGGGCAAGTCGAAATTGAAGAGAACGCGCGCGAACTGAAGATTTATGCCTTCGCGGCCGGCTGCCGTACAGACTAGGACGCGCGGCCCGTCCTTCTGTCGAAAGCGCCGTTCGGCGGCGACTTTTGCACCGTGATCGCCGCCACGCAGAACGACAACCCCCTGCCCGGGATAGACCTGCTCGATTTCGCTAGCGAGCAGATCCACTGTCCCGAGATAGGTGGCGAAAATCACGATCTTCTCATTTGGATTCTGGCGCCACAGAGTGCCCAGCCCATCGAGCAGTTTCTGGGCCTTGGTCTCGCGCTGCTCCGGGAACACCGATAGCAGGTCGGCAATACGAAGCCTTTCCTCGGGCAAATGGATATCCACTGCGGCCGAGGCCGCGTCCTCCATATGCGACGAGGCGAACTCGCTGCCATAGGGGTCCGACGCCATTTCGAGCGCCTCCTCGTCCAGCTTTTTCGCCAGTCGATATTTGAGGTCGGCCATCACCCGGTCGACTTCGGTCCGGCCAACGGGATCGCGCCCGAGGGTCCATTCGACGTGGATCAACTCGCGGGCCTCATCGTAAAGGCGCTCACGGCCCTCAATGTCGAGGTCGCGATCACGAATAAGGGCCTCGTGCAACGTTAGCATCAGCATCCGACGCTTCAAGGTCCGACGCACGGCGGCAAAGCTTGATGCTGCGATCTTCTGGAAGATGGCCATCAAGAAGCCGAGGGCACGACCTTGGTTGCCTTGTCGCTTCGCGAGATCGAAACCGTCCTCGAGGTACTCGCGCAGCTTCTCATAAAATCGCCGCTCCTCGTCCCCCATAAGAAATGATTCTGTATGCACCCACCGCCGGGCAAAAAGGGGATCACCATCGGGCCGGCAGGCATCGGCCTTGGTCCGCCGGAACATGACAGTGTTCAAGCGATGACGATTCTCGAGCATCTCTTCAGGACTGCCGAAGAGGGTCGGATTGAGAAGTTGAATAAGCATCCAAAACTGGAAATGATTGCCTTGATGCGGCGTCGCAGAAAGCAGGAGGAGATCACGCGCGTGACTCTTCAGCGCCTCTCCGAGCTTGTAGTTCTCCGTCTTCCGAACCTTTCCTCCCGTTCGGTACGCGGTCAGGTGGTGCGCCTCATCGAAAACCACCAGATCCCAGCGTGGCGCTTCTAGCAGCCGCTTGATACGCGCCGGTCGCTTTAATGTATCGATGCTGGCGATCAGTCGATCATGCTTGGCAAAGGCGTTGGTCTTCCGATCGGTGATGTCGCCTTCCGATCCGAACACCTCGAAATCCAGGTTGAAGACTTCATTCAGCTCCCGGTGCCAATTATTTACGAGCCCCGCCGGAACCACCATTAGTGCCCGGTCCAGCTCGCCTCGACTGGCCAACTCGCGCAAGATCAGGGCAGTTTCAATAGTCTTGCCAAGACCAACCTCGTCGGCGATTAGGAAGCGGCGGGGCGATGCCGTGGCAATCCTGTGCGTCAGAACCACCTGGTGCGGAAGCAGATCAATCCGTGCCGATGTCAAAGCCGACGCGCTTTCCATGACCGGCAGCGCATGAGCTTCATAGGAAAGCCAGACAGCCCGTGCCCGCTCCGGCGTGCCTTCAACTGCTCGCAGAATCCGCTCTGTCCGGGAGACTTCGCGTTGGACGCTTTCCAGAGGAACACGCCGTTCACCGCTGCTGAAAAACGCCCGAAGATAACCCTCGCGCGGGGTATCGAGCACAACCCCTGCCCCAAAATCAGAGTGGGTTATCCGGTCGCCCGGACTGAAACTTACACCATCCATCAAACCGGCCCTCAGGTGATCCGCAGGTGAAATAAGCCGACTGGCTTGCCTCCCTCAGAGAGGATGATTTCCTGCGGGTATTCCCGAGCCTCACCCCATAGGAGGCGCCCAAACTCGATCTGTTGGTCGGCATGAGGGGCCGAGCAGCGCCACCGGACAGAATCCGTCGCCATGTCGGTGTGAAAGCGTCTCTGCCCGGCTGGCAGCCAGAAGATCAGTGCAGCTTCGCCCGAATATGCGTCTTGGAAAGACAAGATGGTAGACTTTAGCTCATTCCCGAGCCAGCCGTCGGCGTCGATCGGCGTGAGCAGGTCAAGGCATGCGTCCAACCCCGCAACCACCAATGTGTTTCCGCCATTGCTCGGCAGATCATCGGGCCAGGCCTTTGCCGCAAGGAGGAGTTCACGCAAGCTGAGGACTTCGGAGGGCTGCGCGGCGATCGCGAGCGCCTCATCGTCCCAGATCCAACTCACTCCCCGCCGCTGCCAGACACTGTCGAGCAATTGCTTCATGCTCAATCCTCCTGAAACAGCGACATCTGCGCGACAGCGTCTTTGTGGCTGGAAGCCCAATTGTTGTAGATCGTCAACGCTCGCGACGACGCGTTCCGCTTAGGCTGATTTGCGCCGCGCCTACTCAGCCATTCAAGGAGACTCTTCAGTGCGGGGTGTGGCTTAAAATTCTCATTCTTCAGCGTGTCAGAGGCGTTGATGCCGCTGCCGTCGTAGCATGCTCCGATCAGCACGAGCGCCTGATCCAGATCAACGGTCAGACGCCGACGGTGCCGTCCCTGCCAGTCCTGGGCAAAGGCAACAGGATCGGCGAGATGAAAGATCTTCTTCTCTTCGCTCGCCCAACCGCGATTGGTGAACTCATCCGGCGCGATTCCGGAGCCACGCAACAGCTTTTGCATCTGGTCGCGCGCAAGTTCGCTCTGACCGTTGAATATACGCAGGAACTGCCGAGTAATGGGTTCCGCGGTCACAGGCGGCGGCTCGGCCGTTTTGTTCGCATCCTCATCGATGAGTTGGTTGATGCCGACCAGCGCATCCTTCACTGAGATGGCACGGTCTTCGTCCACAAAAACTTTGCCATAGTGACGAGAGAAATACTCCAGAGCCTTGCCCCGCCGAATGACCTGCAGATCAGCCGCTGGCAAACCGGCGCGCGCATGGTTTTCAAGCATACCTTGAAGCTGGCGCACATCGGCCAGCACCTCTCGGCGCATGCGCGCCCAACTGACTGCCTTTGGCTCTTCGGTGCGCTTCCTGCAGACGTGAATGATGTCGTATTCAATGGTCTTTGAACCGAACTCGCCATCGCCCTTCGTTTCATCGGACCGGATCGGATAGGTCGCTTCGAGGAAGAAGCCGGCGTCGAACAACGATTCAAGGACGGAGACCCACGGTGCGTCCTCGCTATGATGGAAGGTAAAGGCCAGCATTCCGCCTGGCTTCAGGATACGGTGAGCCTCCTTCCAGCACGCCGTCAGAAGACGTTGGTAGAAGCCATCGGGATCCTCAGGCTCGCGCGCCTTGTTCGACACCGCCTCCATCGATTTTGGCGTGTACTCTGGACCAAAGATGTCGGGATACTTGTCCTTGAGGGGCAGTCGCATCCAAACATGGAAAAAGTCAGCGAGTTCTGAGTAGTGAAGCAGTCCTCCGAAGGGTGGATCGGTAACTACGAGATCGACAGACCCGTCAGAATATTGAACAAGATCCGTCGACGAACATTGGAATATGTCCGCCTTAGTGACCGGATCATTGGGCAGAACTTTCTCGCTCTTACCAGATATTTCAGCGGCAATTAGCGGATCGGTCCGGGCAAGCAATTCTGCACTGACGGCTTCCCACGGTCGCTCAGCCCACTCGCGGCCTTCGATTACACCTTCACTCGATGACGCCCAGTTACCGCGACCCAGATTTGGAAAAACGCAATTTTCCACTACCGTCGATTTCGGATGGAAGTTGTTGTTCGAGAACATCGGCTCCGGCGTGTCTCGCTGCGGATTCCAGAAGCTAAAAAGGCATTGATTTCGGAGATACTGCTGAAACGCACCCAAAACATATTCACGAACAGTCCAGTCGTAGTCTCCAATCTCTGTGATTGCCTTCAAAAGCTGAGTGTGAACAAGCATTTGGCGTGGATTAAACATGGTCCACCAGTGAGTGAAGCCATGATTCGGAACGCCACCCTGAAGATGGTGCGTCATAAATCCGTAAGGCAGCGCGGACCGTGGCCAATAGTCTTTCAGATCGGCGTTCTTTCGTTCCTCCCATTCCTGTATCGCTGAATTATACTGCTTAGCCAGATCCAAATTGAGCGGGGAGAAATACCTTCCGCTATATGGAGCTCCACGGTTCTTGTATTCTTCCGAGAAGCATTGAACAGCGTATCCGGCCATCGGGCCCGTTTTTCCCGTAAGCTTTACGGCATCTAAGACATCGTTCTCTCTGCCATCCGCCTGGCAAGTAAATGTTGATTTTTTGGGAACTGTCCCCCCTTCCTTTCCCGTCGCAAACGTAACCTTTGTTTCGGGGCAGGTAACAGTTTCTGGTAGACTGCCGCGAACCTCTAGAAGCCTCAAGCGCTTCGCGCGATCGATGTTCCATCTGCTGGTGCTATCAAGATCGTCTGTCGCAGAGCCGCCATATTCTTGGCCCGCTCCGTCTTTCTTCGGACTGCCGGCAAGCCAATCTGGGTGGACGAGAAGCGAAAGTTCGACCTTCTTGTTCTTTCCCTTGCCGAGCTTGACCATCGACGTGTGCCCACAGTTCGGACAGATCGCTCGGCCTTTTGGATCGAGTATTGAATAGGGCCTCTCGTCAGGGGCGACGTAGAGCGGCACGTCCGGTGCCATGCGGGCTTCAGCGTCCTCGATATCGAACTCTGTGCCGCAGGTAGTGCATTTGTGCTCCCAACTTTTCGCGGTCAGCGTCTTCACTGCGATGACTGGGCTCGTCATGATCGGCGTGCGATGGCCGCAGCCCGTCACCTGACAAGGGCCGTGTTTGGCCCAGAAGGTGTAGATGATCTCCGGGCCTTCGTAGCTGTATTCTTTCCGCTCCTTGGGCTTCAGCGACAACGGGTCGAAATCGGGGCCCATGACCTTGCGGGACGGCTTGTGCGTCCATGTGCCTTTTTCGCCGTTTGGACCATCGCAGCAATAGAACGGCATGATCTGAGGCCTCACCTCGGCCTCGATGTCGGCCAGCAGGCGCTTCACCTCATCGAGATCGACATCGGCCAGCTCCTGCTTGACCACGAACCACGCGACTGGGTTGAGGTCATTGCCCGACATCTGCATACCGAGCCGCGAACCCTCAACAAGGGTTGTGCCGCCGCCCATGAAGATGTCGGCGACCTTCAAGTGCTTGAAAGCGCCCTTCTTCTGGTGGTTGGCGTAATAGTTGTCCCAGACGAGCTTCGCGGCATGGGAAGGGTCTTCCGGCGCTTTAGTCGCCGCCGCGATCAGCATCGAGCGGAAGACACTCGACCGACGCCGCGCCCACCATTTTGACATCTGATAGATGGGTTTGCCTGCGTTGCCCTCAATGACCGCGATTTGATTCACAGGCAGGATCGGAAAATCGACTTCAAGGCAGGTCTTCGGACGGTTCGGATCACTGAAATCCACTGTCTCTAGAGCAACTGGCTTCCCAGCACCAACAGCGCGTGCAACCTCTTGGGCAATCATTTCTTTTTTCGTGGCCATGCACGGTGTTCCTTACTTCGTCATTTCTACAAACGGTGACAGCATCTCGAGCAGGGAGAGCCCACCATGCGCCAGCGTCGGGTATCCACCCTGGCTGCGCCATTTCCATCGACCCACGGCGAGCAGATGCTTGCCATGCGGACTCTCCACCTGCAGCGCAACCGGAGGCACAAACGGGCCGGCATCGTGCTCGCCGGCTACGAGGCGGCCGCTCTTTAGGAGGCCTTTGAGGAAGGCGGCCTGTTCGTCCGCGGCATCGAAGAACAAGCCGGTCGCGGCGTAGCCGTGGTCCGACGTGATCACCAGCCGCCTGCCCTTTGCGAGACGCTCGACAAATTCCCAAAAATCATCGCTGGCCAGTTGCGCCGCAATGTCACGAGTAAGAGTGTCGAGCCCTTGACCGGCGCCAGAACCGTCGTGCAACTTGCTGTCTGGCCATTGATGCCAAAAGATCCAATTAGGGGACGCATCGATGAGATCGGCGCAATCCTTCCACGGCAGATCGACGCATTCGGTTCTCGCTGGCGCGAAACGATGCGCCATGCCACCGCCGTTATTCTGAAGCTGGCTTCGACTGTTGAAACCAAGGGCACGGGCGAAGGCATTTGTCTCGCTCGGCACCTCCGCCCCATGCGCGGTCGTCCTGTGAACAGCAAAGCCACGGGCCTTTGCGCCCTCGACCAGCCAAGGCAGTTCGCGCAGACTTAGTCCATCAAGGATAAGGATGGCCTTGGCGCTGTAGGGTGACGACCACCAGTCAACGAGCCGATCAGCGTTCCGGTCGACAGTCTCGCCGAACTGTTCCCATAAGTCCCACGCAGCCGCCGCGAGGAAATGGTCAAGCGAGCCAATGGCGCGGTCCCGTCTCGTGACCTCCCCCGAGGCGTTGGACGCGGACAAGGGCTGAAGGCAGACCGAAAGGATGTCGTCGATGATTACCCGCCATGCATCGCCAGGCACCGCAGTCGTCAGCGCGCGAAACTGATCCGGATCAAGCGCCATCAGTTACTCTCCTTGTCGAGGGAGAGTTCAAAGGTCATGCCGTCCGGCAGCTTCTTCAGCAGTTCCTTCAACTGAGCGCCGGTTGCCGCTGTGACCTTCAAGGTCACTTCCCGGACCGGTGTGGCGGGGCCGATTCCCCACCCCTCCAGCTTGCCGATAAGGTTGAGCGGTGAAGTCGCCGGGTTGGAGAGGGTCGTCCGCGAACCAGGCGCCGTTCCGCCAAAAATACCGCCAGGTTCTTGCGGGCCAGATCCGGGAACTGAAGGCGCATCTGGACTGCCTTCTCCCGGCATGGGGGTCGGTGCTGGCGTCGCACCTCCACCGAACAGTCCTCCAGCGGGCAAATCACTCGGCGATGCCGCCGGCGGTGCCGTTCCCCCGGTCGACGGCACGGCAGAGGGCGGAAGCAGGAAAATCTCATCAAGCTGGCGTCCGGTATAAGCCAGCTTGGGCCGCAGACGCTTCCACGCTGCATCCTCATCCTCTCCGGCCTGCGCTTGCAGATACTCCATGCCCCGGAGATTGATCGCCACCTTGCCGCGCGCGCACATGCGCACGATGCGCTCTTTCATCGCCGTCTCGCCCAGCCAGGGGATGCAATCTTGTCCCGCCGGTCGCGGCTCCTGAAGCTCTCGCAACAGCTTGCCCACGGGGGCATTGTCGCTGGCCGCCTCCAGCACCAGAGATTCGAAATCCTCGGGAACGAAAAGATCGTTGACTAGCGCCTGCTCGACAGCATCGGGAATCTTCGCGCCTTGTTCACGAAGGGTCTCAACGTGGAATTCGCATTTGGCAGGCTCCGTGAAGTTCCAGCGGTGCAGCACTGCGAAGCGGTCGAACCGCTTCTTCAGAATGTCCCGCAGCTCGTTCTGATACTTCGTCTGGAGTTTGCGATATTCCGGACTTTGGACGCTCCATTCCTGCGCCTTCATCTCGGCGCGCGCGAGGATCAACAGGTCACGGTCATAAAACGCGTTCGTCGTCCCGGCGCGCGGCAGCAGGAACCGAACGGTGTTGCGGCGCTTCTGGAGATGATCTTTCAACCATCGCCCAAGGCGTTCGCTCAACCGATCCGGCTCCTCCGGCAACACGAGGATCGGCAAGCGTTCATCCCATCTCTCCGGCTGCTCAGCTTCGTCTAGGCCCGACCAGGGATCGTTCAGCCATGTGCGCGGCAGGGCAATCACGCGGAAGGTACGCGCCACCTCCTCGGAACCGCCGATGACATAGCGCGTCTCTTTCGCCAATTGCGCGAGATCGGACCCATCTGTGAAGAGCTTGTCGTTCCGGGCGGAGGCCATGACCTTGGCCTGTGGGTTCTCCTCCTCCTTGAAGACGAGCCGCGCACCATCTTGATGGATGTTGAAGCTGTTCTCGATGATCGTGGCCAGCTCGACCTGAAAGGCGTTGTCGTCGATCGGCTTGCTCTGAGTGATATCCGCCTGAAGAACGGCTGGTTCGGCACCCGCAAGGTTTCCAACCGCGATCGAGCGAAGCCACAACGCGCCCACGATTTCCTGCAGGTGCGGAACCTTCGACGCATGATCGGAGACCGCCTCGGTGACCGAGGTCAGATTTCGCAGCGCCTTGTCGCGAAGCGACCGATGCTGCTGGTTGGCGACCGAATCCAGGAGCGCACCAATTCCTGAGGCGTCGTCATCCATCCTGAAATCCGCCGCGGTCAACACGGGCGTTTGGTCTCCACGGCTCTTGAAGAGATTTGCCAGAATTCTGATCAGATCTCGGGTCTCTTGAGCATCGGTGGCGACGAGGACCTGATCTTCCAGCAACTGAAGAAGATGCGGCGCAAATGGCCACGACTCAATAAAGTCCCGGTGCTTGCGATCCTGCTCCGCCGCCGGCGTGCTCAAGAGTCGGAAATACTCCGAGATGTGCCGCGCAACGGCGGCCTCGATCGACGACGATGTGATCTGGAGCCTGTTTTCGAAAAGGCGGTGCAACAGCATCCGGCGCCGATCGTGCTGGATCCGCTCCGGGCTTCCGCCGGCCTTGAAATCGATCTGGACAGGGTTGACGCGATGTATCTGCTGATATGCGTCAGTTTCGCCGTTTCGTACTGAAACGACAAGAACAAGGAGCTCAGGATGCTCCTTGGCGATCTCGGACAGAATCTGGATGAAATTGAACGCCCAGTGTTTCCACGGATACTGTTTGGTATTCGTGAGGCCATCGTACCAAGTCTGAAATTCATCCAGCAGCAGCATGACAGGCTTATGCCGAAGCAGTTCCAGGATGAGTTGGTCAGACGGAATATCCGTCTTCGCCGCACCCATGCCTTCCCACTTACCTTTGATGTAGGCACCGTGGGGATGCTGCTCGAACAGAAGGTCCCAAAGAAACTTGTAGCGCTGCCGATGCAGGCTCTCGCCGATGACGAGCATCCCATCGCGCAATTGGATGTCGCCGATGTGTGGATCGCCCAGCGTGGTCGACCAATTCTTCAGCCAAGCACCGGTTGAAGCCGCATCGTTGACCGCGTGAAACAGCGCGGCCATCAAGTGGGACTTACCAAGGCCGCGCTCGCCAATAACGACGACTGGGCGACCTTGATTCGGTCCGACAGCTTCGATGCCCTTCAACAGGTCATGCGTCGGATAGGTGATTTCCAGGAAATCCTTAGCCGCGATCTGCGTGGCGCCGGTATTTGCCTCGTTTGAGAGTTCGATCGCCGTCCCTTTGAGGCGTCGCCCTCTAAATTCTTGCCTGAGATTAAGCCCGAGCATTCGCCGTCCCCGTTGCCCCGTTCGCGTAGGTGCCGCTGTACGTAGCCAGCGGTTCCAAGAGAATGATTTGTTGATCTTGTGGAGCGCGTGAGTTTGGATCGACATCCAACCCCAGGCGCTTCAGTGTGTAATAAAGAAGAGCTCTGCGAACCTTCACTCGCGTTTTCCCCTCGCGCATACCGTAGTCCAGCGCGATTACTTTCTTCTGAGCGTCAGAAAGACCAGGGTGCGGGCCAATTTCCAGCGTGACCTCGTCCTGCCAATCAGTATCTGCGCCCGCTTCAATCTCACCCGGTTTCGAGCCTCGTGTCTCTAAGATGCGAGACAAAAGGAAATCCTTGAACACTCGGTCGACACCGCAGAATGCGCGTGCATGCCATCGAAATCCGTCAAAGCCGAGGGCATGCGGCGTGATCCAACGCCATCTCGGTTCGGAGCTGGACAGGGACTGGTATCGGATTTCTACGGCTTCGCATTGGCGAACCGCGGAAAGCATCGATCTCAAGACCTCAGCCCTGATTCCTCGCGCGGGGCTGGGCGCGACACCAAACGACGGAAAATGCCCAAGCCATGCTTGGGACGGATCGAGAATGCCGTCAGCAACGGAGCGAAGCTGACTGAGATACCCATCAGGGTCCGGCTTTAAGAAACAGGGTGTGAAGGCGTCACTCGCGATATAGCGCTTGGCGCTCTTGTCGTAGATCGCGTTATGGGGCGCCCGCTCCTGATAGAGAGTGAGGTCCTTGGACGCCTGCGGCACCGAAACATCGAACATCTCGATGATATCGGCGCGGTTGACGCCACCTTCCCAGAACAGCCGGAACTCGATGAATTCGAGCCGCCGCTCCACTCCCCACTTTAGTCCCGCGCCGGCCTGCGCCATGAAGCTTGCCTCCAACACGATACAGATAGAAACTATCTGGACATATCTATTCGACCCATCTATTTTGTATTCGCGAAGGGTGCTTGGGTCAAGGCGGAATGCGTCGCAGTGGACGGGATGCGTAGCCTCGTTCCACAGAAAGCGCACTTCCACGGGGTTTGGGGCGGGAAAAACGATGGAAGCATCAGGCAGACGGACCATCATCGCCCACGGGCGGCTGGCGATGCGCGAGCTTCGACTCGCCGCCGCGCGGGAACGCCAGCACGGCCTTCAGATCATGTCGTTCGAACAATTGGCGGTTCGCCTCGCCGGCGGCTTCGCCAGGCCGATCCACGATGAGAGTTTGCGCGCCGCGATCCAGATGGTCTTGCCGTCCACTCCGCTCGGCGAGCTGGAAAGCATTAAACTGCTTCCCGGCATGGTCGATGCATCGGCCGACACCCTCCACAAGGCCTGGCGCGCGGGGATCGACCTGGCGGCGGGCGCAGGGGATCATCCCCGCCTCGACTCCATCGCGCGGCTTGAAACCGCCGTACTGGCGCAACTGCCGGCAGGAATGATGCGCCCGGCCGATCTCGTCGCTGCGGCCAGTCTGCGCCTTGGTCATGCCAAGGCGGTGCTGGGGCCGGTCGAAATCGTCGGGATCACCGAGCTTTCGCCCTGCTGGCGTCCGCTCCTTCAGGCTTTGACCACCCAGATCCCGGTGACCTGGACGGCGGGTCCGCGTCCCACGCCCGCTTGGCTCGAAGGAACAGGTGTGGCCGTCACCCGGACGGAGTCCCAAACACCCGTCATCAGCGCCGTCAGCGCGGCCACGGCCTACCATGAGGCCATTGAAGCCGTGCGCTGGGTTCGCAGCCTGCTGGCGTCCGGCGAGGCCGACCCGGCAGACATCGCCATCGCGGGCGCCTCGACGGCCGAATATGACGATCATTTCCTCTCACTTCGCGCCGATGCCAATCTCGATCTGCACTTCGTTCACGGGATCAAGGTCACGACAACGCGGGAGGGCCAGGCCGCCGCCGCGCTCGCCGACATCCTCATCCGAGGTCTGTCGCAGACTCGTTTGCGCCGTCTGGCTGCGCTTTGCGGACCGGAATCAGGGCCGTTCCAGACCTTGTCTCCGGGTTGGATGCGCGTCCTTCCGTCGGACGCACCGTTGGCCTCTGCCGCTGCCTGGACGCGCTTGCTCGATCGCCTGACGCCGGCTGACTGGCCTGACGCGCAGGATCACACCGCTACGCTGCGCGGCATCGTCGCGCTCCTCGCCAAGGGCCACACCGCCGCCGAGGAAATCGGCGCTGCGCTTCTCAACGGCCGAGCGCTGGCGATCTGGCGCAAGGCGCTGTTGGCCGGTCCCTCCGGATCGCTCGATGCGACCCTCGAAACCTTGAAACAGGATGACGGCCTCGAGGCCTGCGTCTCCGTCGCCTGGATGCCGGCCAGCGCATTGGCTGCGTCACCGCGCCGGTTCGTTCGCCTCGTCGGCCTCAACTCGGCGCGTTGGCCGCGCGGAATCTCGGAAGATCGCCTGATCTCCGACCACATCATTCCGACCGTCGAACTCGATCCGCTCCCGGTCGGCGCGGCTGACCGACGGGATTTCGAGACCATTCTCGCGACCACCGAGCGCCAGATCATTCTGTCGCGGTCCCGCCGCGATAGCGAAGGCAGGCTCCTCGGGCGCAGTTCCCTGCTCGGCGATCACGCCGGCGAAACCTACATCCGCCGCAATGCGGTCCCGCTCCACGCTTTCAGCGAAACCGACCGGCTGATGGCGCGTCCGCAAGAGTTCGCGCATGAACCGCAGGCGATCAGCGCGACGACCTGCTGGCGCGACTGGCACCGCAAGGAGATCACGCCGCATGACGGGCTGGTTCGGGCGGACCATCCTCTCCTGCTGGCCATCCTGGCCCGCACTCAGTCGGCCAGTTCGCTCAAACTCCTTCTGCGAAGCCCGCTCGGCTTTCTCTGGAAATACGGGATGCACTTGCGGATGCCCGAGAGCGGGACCGACCCCCTGGTTCTCGATGCGCTCGGCATGGGCGATCTCGTCCACATGACGCTGGACCTCGCGCTCCAAAAGCTGGAAGCCGCGGGTGGCCTCGCCAAGGCCGACGAAAACCAGATCGCAGCGGCGGTGCAGAACGCCGCCGTCGAGGTTGCGGGTGTCTGGGAAAGTGAACGCGCCGTCCCGCCCGCTGTCATCTGGCGCCGGACGCTCGATGATGCGCGCCTGCTCACGAGCCGCGCGCTCACCTATGGTGATGAGCATCTGCCGGACGCCCGGTCCTATGGCGAAGTGGCGTTTGGCGGGCTTAGCGTCAAATCGGATGCCGACAGCCCGTGGGATTCGGCCACCGTCGTCGAAATCCCCGACGCCGGGTTTCGCATCGCCGGCTTCATCGATCGTCTCGACATTTCAGGCGATGGCAAGCGCGTCCTGGTCCGCGACTACAAGACCGGCAGGCCACCCAAGGACAACATCCGCCTGGACGGTGGCCGGGAATTGCAACGCTGCCTCTACGCCTTCGCCGTGAAGGCGTTGCTGGGCGCGGATGTTTCGATCAGCGCGTCCCTGCTCTACCCGCGCGACCAGATCGATCTGCAACTCGACGATCCCGAAGCCACACTGGTCGAGATCACCGGATATCTGCAGGCGGCGCGAACCAATCTGACAGCCGGCAACGCGCTCATCGGACCGGATACCGGCGGAACCTACGACGACCTGGCTTTTGCGCTGCCGGCGAACGCGGGCGCCACCTATTGCAAACGCAAGCTTTCGGCCGCGACCGAATTGTTTGGCGACGCCGCGCAAGTCTGGGAGGCGCAGTAATGACCGTTGTAACGAAAGACCTTCGCGATGACGCCGCCCGCTGCAACGCGATCCGCGTGCACGATCGCTCGATCTTGGTCGAGGCTGGCGCCGGGTCCGGCAAGACGGCTGTCATGGCCGGTCGCATCGCGGTCATGCTGGCCGAAGGCATCGCGCCCAAATCCATCGCGGCGGTGACGTTCACAGAACTGGCGGCCAGCGAGCTTCTGATCCGGGTGCGCGACTTCGTCAGCGACCTCTCCGCCGGACAAATTCCGCCCGAACTGCGGATCGCCTTGCTTGGCGGTCTGTCGGACGCCCAGAAAGCCCACCTTGCAACGGCGAGCGCCGCGATCGACGAGATCACCTGTTCGACCATCCACGGCTTCTGCCAGCGCCTGATCAAGCCCTATCCGGTCGAGGCTGATATCGATCCGGGCGCCAGTGTGATGGATCGCAACCAGGCCGACCTCGCCTTCATCGAGATCGTCGAGACCTGGCTGCGGGAGCAACTCTCAGGTGGCGAAGGCGGTATCATCGCCGAAATGGTGCTTCAGAATCCCGGTGAGACCGTCGGGCTGATCCACAAGATCGTCGCGAACCTGCGCCGGCGTCGAACGGTGTCCGCCGCGGCGGTCACCCCGCTGGCGCCGCACCTTCAAGCCTTCCTCGCCGCGGCGGACTCCTTCGCCGAGTTCATCCGCACCGCGCCTGCGGTCGAGGAAGAAACGGCGACGATCGCCGAGCGGTTCGCCGAAATGGCGGAGGCCCTTGATGACGCTCCGGTCGCCGAAACGCCGGCCGGGCTGGTCCGCCTGCTGGTATCCCAGCCGCACCGCGATCTTTGCACCAAGAGCGGGGCCTTCTCCGCATTCAAAAGAAAGGGCAAATGGGTCGATGCGGCCAAGCGCGAGGGCCTGGCCAAGGCTGATGGCGAGCGCCTCAACACGGCAGCCGAAGGCCACTATGTGGCGTGCTGCGGGGCATGGCAGACGATGCTTCAGAATGTCGCCAGCCGCGTGCTCGCCGATCTGATCGCCCAGGTGCAGCCGGTGCTGGACCGCTTCCGCGACCACAAGCGTTCAGCCGCTCTGCTCGATTTCGATGACTTGATTTTCGCGGCGCGCGGCTTGCTGCGTGATCATGACGATGTTCGCCGCGCGCTGGCGGCGCGTTTCGCCCATGTTCTTGTCGATGAATTTCAGGACACCGACCCGCTACAGACCGAGATCTTCTGGCGTCTCTGCGGCGAACCGCCCGCAGACGGTTCGACCGCCGACTGGTCGGCTTTCCAAATCCGTCCCGGCGCACTGTTCCTGGTCGGCGACCCCAAGCAGGCGATCTATCGTTTTCGCGGCGCTGACGTCAGCGCCTATGTGCGGGCACGGGATGCGTTTCTCGCCCAGAACCCGGACAGTGTCCTGTCGATCTCGACCAACTTTCGCTCCTGCGCCCCCATTCTCACTTATGTGAACGAGCGCTTCGAGACGTTGCTGTCGAGCGACGGACAGCCGGGCTTCACCGCGCTCGACGCGTTCCACGCCGATCGCGGAGAGGCGCTGTGTGTCGCAGCCCTGGATGTCGCGGTCGCCGACGAGAACGGCAAGGCCACGGCCGAACAGCAGCGTGACGCCGAAGCCGAAGCGGTCGCCGAAATGTGCGCCCGCCTGATCGGCAGCGAGATGATCCTCGATCGCCGGAGCGGCGCCAGCCGGGTCTGCCGGCCGGGCGACATCGCCTTGCTCGCCCCTACCGGCAGCGATCTGTGGCGCTATGAAGAGGCGTTGGAACGGCACGGCATTCCGGTCGCGACCCAGGCGGGCAAGGGACTGTTTCGCCGCCAGGAAATCCAGGACCTCATCGCCCTGACCCGCGTCCTCGCCGATCGGCGCGACACCCTCGCTTTGGGCGCACTGCTGCGCGGCCCGCTCGTCGGCATGACCGAGGAAGAGCTTCTCGACATCATCTGGTCGCTGCCGCGCTCCGAGGACTATCCGGACGCGCTGCCCCGGCTCGATCTCGGTGTCGATGCCAGCGGCATCGAACACACGCTTGCCCGGACGACCATCGAGAAGCTGCAAGCACTCTACCGTCGGACCAACAGCACCACGCCGCACGACCTCCTGTCGCAAGCGGTCGATGTGATGCGGGTACGCCCGATCCTGCTCGAACGGCACCGGGGACAGGCGGAACGCGCACTCGCCAACGTCGATCTCTATCTGAGCCTGACCTCCGCCTTTGCGGTTCGGGGCCTTCGCGCCTTTGCCGAGACCATGACGGCGGCCTGGACCGACGAATCGCGTGCCGTTGAGGGACGGCCCGACGCTCAGGAAGAAGCCATCGCCCTCTACACCATGCACGCCGCCAAGGGCCTGGAATGGCCGATCGTCGTGCCCGTCAATACGATGACGGGCATCATGGCGCCGGAAAGTGCCGTGACCGATCGCGACAGCGACATCTTCTATTGCCCCGTCTTTGGCGTCCGACCGGTCGGATATGATGACGCTCGCGACGCGGAAAAAGCCGAACTCGACCGCGAGCGCATCCGGCTTTGGTATGTCGCCGCCACCCGGGCGCGTGAGCTCCTCGTCCTGCCTCGGCTTGACGCCGCGCCGTCGAAATCGGCCTGGATTTCCCTGCTCGACCTCTCGCTCGCCGAGCTTCCGGCGCTCGATCTGTCACATCTCCCGCCGGATATGGGAGCAGCAGCGGCCGGTCAGAGCAACCCGCAGACACGGGAGAGCTTTGCGGCGGAAGCGGCTGCCATCGCAGACCGTCATCGTCGCCTGACCTGGCTGGCACCGAGCCGCGACGAAACCAGCAGCGGGCCCGTTGTGACCCCCGAATCGGCAGAAATCTGGGCAGCAAGCGACCCAGGTCAGCCTCATGACGAAGCCGCGCCCGCCAGCGTCCAGGGCGGACGCGAACGCGGTCTCATCCTGCACAAGCTTCTCGAGGAGGTTCTGACCGGCGAAACCCCCGACGATGTGGCGTCTCTGACCGAACGCGCCCAGATGCTCATCGCCGCGATCGGCAGGCCGGCGGCTGATGATCCCGCTCAAGGTCTTTCGCCGGCCGAGCTCGCGGGCAGCGTCACCCGCACGCTCGCCTTGCCGGAGATCGCCGAGCTTCGGCCGACCCTTGCGCCAGAGTTTCCGGTCTATGCGTCGGCGTTTGTCGACGACCTTGAACAGGCGACCGCAGGCATCGCGGACGCCATCAGTTTTGGGCCTGATGGAAAACCGCGGGTCGTCATCGACTGGAAGAGCGATGTTCAGCCAAGCCCAGAGATCATCGAGCACTACCGCGCCCAGGTCCGGAATTATCTGGATATGACCGGAACCGAACGGGGGCTGATCGTCCTCGTGACGTCGGGCCAAATTCTCACGGTTACGCCTTCGCCAGTCGCCGCGGTCGCGGCGTAGCCGGCAGGCGCCGGGGAGGATCGATGCACGCGCGAACAGATGCGACCGCTCCCGGGCAGGACGACCTCTTCACCGAGGAGGTGTCGCTGCTCCTCCCGGCGCGAATGGCCGTCGAAGGCAAAGTGTTGGGCAGCACGACGCGCCAGCAGGCGGTGCCGTCGATACAAGCCATTTGCCGGCTCAAACCCTTCACGGTTCGGCGTGTCGGTGGATTTGAGACGACGCTGTCAAACGGCCAGACCCTCATCATACTCAGCGGAAAGACGGCGACTAAGCTGGATGCTGACCTCATCCTGCTCGTACCCGACGCCCAGCACCCAAAGGAGATCAAGGAAGCGCTGGAGCGTGGAGAAGGGCGTTGGCTCCGTCCTACGCCCCTCAATCCCGCTCTGGTAAGCGTTCCAGATATGACGGCCAGGCTTGCGGCCGTTACCGTGTCTTGGGATGACGCCTTCCATCTGCGCGAAGGCCGGGCGGCCGTGGATGGCAAGCCGGCCGTCCCCGGACTGAGGCGACCCCAGATCGGCGCGCTCCACGCAGCCCTCGCGCACGCGACACGCTCGACCGAGCCCGCGACCATCGTCATGCCGACCGGCACGGGCAAGACAGAGACCATGCTGGCCCTGAACGCTCGCCAGCAGTTTGACCGGTTGCTGGTCGTGGTTCCAACCGACGCCCTTCGCGAACAGATCGCCGGGAAATTCGAGACCTTCGGCGTCCTCAAGAGCCAGGCGTGTCTGGACGCATCAGCCGACTATCCCGTGGTGACCCGTCTTGCGCATATTCCCTCGTCTGTTGCGGAGGTCGATCAGATATTCGACACGGCCAACGTCATCGTCACCACCATGCACATCGCCGGGCGGGCGGACCCCCAGGTTCAAGAACAGATGGCGGCGCGAGCCGCCGCACTGTTCATCGATGAGGCCCACCATATCGGCGCCCGGACATGGTCGGAATTTCGCGGTCTCTTCGTCGATCGCAAACCGCCGATCCCGATTGTCCAGTTCACCGCCACTCCGTTTCGCGAGGACGGGCGGCGCGTGGACGGGGAATTCATCTATACCTACCCCCTGAAGAAGGCCCAGAAAGAAGGCTATTTCAAACCGATCCGGTTCGAGGCCGTCTTCGGACTTGATCGTCCTGACGCCGACCTGGCGATCGCCGAAAAGCTTGGCGAAGTCCTTGCCGAGGATCTCGCGGCTGGCCTCAACCACCTCGCCATGGCGCGTTGCAGCACGATCGAACGCGCAAAGCACTTGCACCGGCTCTACACCGAGACCTATCCGGAACATCGCCCAGTCATCGTCCATAGCCAGCAACCGCTGCGGGAGAGACGCGAAAACCTTGCGGCGCTTCGACGGTTCGAGAGCAGGATCATCGTCTGTGTCGACATGCTGGGTGAAGGGTTCGATCTTCCCGAGCTGAAAATCGCGGCTCTGCACGACCACCACAAGAGCATCGCTGTCACGATCCAGTTTGTCGGCCGCTTCACCCGGCAAGATCCGACCTTGGGCGACGCGACCGTCATCGCCAACACCGGCATCGATGACATCGATCGATCGCTGGCGAAGCTCTATGCCGAAGACGCTGATTGGAACGCGTTGGTCGAGGCGCTGAGCTCGGCCAAGATCGAGCGCCAGGTCCGGCGTGCCGAGATGTTCAAGGGCTTCACCGGCGATCTCGACGATATTCCGTTGCAAACTCTCGAGCCGAAGATGAACGCGGTCGTCTACCGGACCTCGTGCGAGAGCTGGGATCCCTTCCAAGCCGAAGATCTCTACGACCCCGGCTTCTACCTCGGCATGAAAATCAATCCGCACCAGCGCGTGGCCATCTTCGTCACCCGGGCGGAGGAACAGGCCCGCTGGACGACGGCGCAGCACGCCATCAACGTGACGTGGGATCTGCATATGCTGCATTGGGATCAGGCAAGCGGCCTTCTCTATATCAGCAGCTCGGCCAAGGGACCGTTCGACCGCCTGGCCAAGGCCGTTTGCGGCGAGACGGCCCGCCGCGTCGAGGGTGAAGACGTCTTCCGCAGTCTGCACGGCTTCAAACGCCTGATCCTGCGCAACCTCGGCCTCACGCACCACCAAGGCCGCGGCGTTCGCTACTCCATGTATATGGGCGTTGATGTGGCCGACGGGCTGGATAGCGCCAAATCGCAGTCACGGATCAAGAACAACGTCTTCGCCACGGGGTTTCTCGACGGTGCGCCCGCTTCGCGAGGCTGCTCGGCCAAGGGCAAGTTCTGGTCCATCTCGAAGGTGCGGGATCTCACCGATTGGGTCGATTGGTGCCAGGACATCGGCCGCGCGGTGAATGATCCAGGCATCACCACAGACGGGGTGTTCAAGAGCGCGATGCGACCGCGCCAGATAAATGATCGCCCCGCGGTCCCGCCCGTGGCGATTCATTGGCCGGAATCGCTTCTGATACAGATCGAAGACCGCGTCGAAATCACCTTCGGCGACAAACCCGTCCTGTTCACCGAATGCGACATCGAACTGCTCGACAATGCGCGAACCGGGCCGCTGCGCTTTGCCGTGCGAAGCGACGACCAGTCCGCCGAATTCGAGATCGTCTTTGCCGACGGCGGGGCGCGCTACCCCCAGCGCAATGGCCCCAAGGCGACGATCAAGGTCGGCAGCAAAATCCAGACGCTTTCGGAGTCCTTCGCCGATGACGCGCCCCAGATCGACTTCGGTGATGGCTCCCTGCTGATCTACAGCCACCTCTATGCCCTGCCGGAAGGCGAGACGGTCCAGCCCTATCCGCCCGAGAAGATCGAAGTGTGGGACTGGTCGAAAACCAACATCCGCGCCGAAGCGCAAGGCGTGGCGAAGCGGGCCGATTCGGTCCAGCGGCTCGTCATCGAAACCTTGTTGGCCGACACCGAGCCCTATGACGTCGTCTTCGACGACGACGGCAAAGGTGAAATCGCCGATGTGGTCGCGTTGCGCATCACCGACAGCGTCGTGTCTGTGACCTTGTTTCACTGCAAATATTCGAGCGCCGCGACGCCCGGTGCTCGGCTCAACGACCTCTACGAGGTGTGCGGACAAGCTCAGAAATCGGCCAGGTGGCGCGATCGGCCCAACCGGATGCTCCAGCACATGCTGAAGCGCGAACAGATGCGGCGCGACAGGGGGCTCAGCTCGCGGATCGAGCGGGGTTCGGCGGCCATGATCAAGAAGCTGAAAGCCGGCTGGCAGGACCATCGCTTCGAGTACGACGTTCGCATTGTGCAACCCGGTCTTTCCCGCCAAGCGGCTGGCGAGGAGGGTCTGCACCTGCTTGCCGGCGTCGAGACATATCTGCTGGAGACCCGCGCCATGCGCCTGCGGATCATCGGTAGCAACTGATGCCCAGGTTCGTTCAACACCGGCGCTGGTCGCCCGAAAACAAGGTTGCGGGGGTCAATGTCGTCACTTGCCTGGATTGATTTCGACGAAGCCGAGCGCCAGCGGGCGCAACGGATCATGGCGCTGTTTCAGGAACGTGAGACCCGCGACGAACTCGGCTTGGGCGGCATCCGGGATTCCATTGCCGACCACCTGTTCCCCGGGACCAGCACCATCCAGACGCGCTTGCGCTATATGCTCTTCATCCCTTGGCTCTTTCAGATGCTGGAAGGCTCGGCTGCTGGGCCGGATCAGCTCGCGACCGAAGCCCGCGCGCTAGAAAACAGGCTGGCCAACGCGCTCAAGGCAGGCGGAGAATCGAACGGCATCATCGGCCGCGATGCCGGCGCTGATCTTCAGAGGCTCCCCAGCTCCGTCTATTGGGCCGGGCTAGGAACCTGGGGCATCCGTCTCTTTCCGGGTTCGACCGACAACCTCTTCTCCTCCATGCGCCACCTCCAGCGCAGCCGTCCGCGGGTCCGCGAAAGTGAAGATGCCGCGTCGGAAGCCCAAGCCCTTCAAATCTGGACGCCCTCACTACCGCCCCGGCCCAAGGATATCCTTGAAGCGGCGCGCTTCCGCCTCACGGCTGATGAGGCCCAGTTCGTCATTGACCGGCTGGTGGCGCAGCAACCCCGCAGCCTCCTGGCGTTTCTTGCCCGCACCGGCGGCGGCACGGCCGACTGCCGTCATATCTGGGAGCATCCGCATCTTGCGGATTTCCCCGGTGAAGCCCGCTCGCTGGTCGGTCATGGCGAGGTATTTTCGAGCGTGATGCACGGCGCCTCGCTTCTCTACAATCTGCTGCTGAGCGAGATGCGAGAGAAGCCTGACTGGATCGAGGAGTATCAATCGCGCCTGCAGGAATGGCGCGAGGGTTTGGACATGCCGGCGATCCGCGCCTGGTCCCTCGATACCTTCTGGCAGGCCATCGATCATCCCGCGCACCGCATCCGGCCTGCTGCGAAGCGCTTCGTTACCGAATGGCTGGCGCTGGTTCGGTCCGGTGACATTGGCGAAGGCGGTCTGACGTCCGCCGCGCGTATGGTGCAGGATCGCGAGCGACGGCTGAAGACCAGCCAGTCGCGGTTCGCCAACCGGGCTGTGCGGGACCGTTGGACCGGCGCCTCGGGCGTTGAGCGGCTGTCGTTCCGCTGGACGCAGGGCAAATCGCACCTGCGGGATCTCGCCGATGCTCAATAGGACGACGCTCGATCCCGAGACCCGCGTGCTCTACGGCGACAGCCTCCAGCCTCCGCTTGGCTACGTCTTCGACGCCGCGGTCGCGACAACCTTCTCGCTCGATTTCGAGACGGCGCTGGCCGCTCCGGTGAGCCTGGCCTTATTCGCCGCGGAGAACCGCGACGACATTCTCTCGCATCCATTGGCTCTTCTCGAAGGGGCCGAACGGATCGCGGGACGCCTCGTGGTTTTTGCCGATGCCGGGCATCTCCACGCCCAAAGCCGACCGCATTCACGCCTCTGTTCGCTGCTGGAACGGATCATCGTCGAGGTCGCTGCGCCCCGTGGCGGCGCATTCCATCCTAAGATGTGGGCCTTGCGCTATCGACCGACCCGTGCCGAGGATCCAACACTGTTGCGGCTCCTCGTCCTGTCGCGAAACCTTACGCGGGACCGTTCCTGGGACATCTCCCTCCGCCTCGATGGCGAGCTTACGCGCCGGCCCGACGCCAGGAACCGCCCACTTTTCGATCTGCTCACCCGCCTGCCGGACTTAGCGGTCGCGGGCATATCCGATGAAGCGCGCACCCTGACTGCCGAGATCGCCGAAGATGTCCGCCGCGCCAAATGGACGCTGCCGGACCGTTTTGAAGACGTCGCCTTCGCCCTTAACGGGTTTGGCGGCAAGATCTGGCAGCCATCGGCGTGCGCGCGCTTGGGAGTGATCTCTCCTTTCTGCGACTCCGACGCACTCATGCTGTTGGCGAGTCTGCCGACGGCGGAAAAACCGATCATTATCAGTCGGCCCGATCAATTGGCCTGTGTGGACACGGCCACGCTCGACACCTTCGAACGCGTTTCCGTTCTCGACGAGATGGCCGCCAGCGAAGACGGTGAGGAGGTCTCCCCGAGCGCGCTACAGGGGCTCCATGCCAAAGCCTTCATCGCCGAGATCGGCTGGGACACCGTCCTGACGATCGGGTCAGGCAATGCGACCCGACCCGCCCTGCTCTCGGGCAACAATGTCGAGCTGTTCGCCTCGCTTCAGGGCAAACGTTCCAAGGTCGGCAGCATCGAGCAAATCATGGGAGAGAAAGGCTTTGGTCGGCTAACCCGCGCCTTCGTCCCCAGCGAGTTGGCCCCCGTCGATCCGGCAGTGGTTACCGCTGAAGCGCGGCTCGATGACGCCCGCCGCGCCCTATGCCGAGGCGCGCTACGGCTGCGCTGCGAACGGATCGAGAGCGAAGACGCCGGTGAGCATCCGTGGCGCGTCTGGCTGACGCCTTCGGAACCTCTCCCGCTCAAGGGCATCGGTTCCTTGAGCGCATGGCCGATCACACGCGGCGACGGTCATGCCTGCGATGTCCTGTCGGCATTGCGGTCCGGCGAACCGGTCGATCTGGGTGCCATGCCCATGGTCGACCTCACGCGCTTCCTTGCATTCCGGCTGACGGACGAGAACGAGAAGGCGTCCGTGCTGTTCAGCACCAGCTTGATTATGGACGGGCTTCCGGCCGAACGACATGCCGCCATTCTGCGCTGGGTGATCGACAGCCGCGACGCCTTCTTCCGTTATCTCCGGCTCTTGCTCTCCGAACTCGGTGATCCGTTCAGCGCTGCTCTGGCGGCGCAGGAAGGCTCGGGAGCCACGGCCTGGACGGCAGCGGCCGATGATGCGCCGTTGCTGGAAGACATGGTCCGTGCCCTGTGCCGTGGCGGCGAACGGCTCCACGCCATCGAGCGACTGATCACCCGCCTGGAGGCTGGGAACGAAGCTGGCGCCGATCCGATCCCGGCAGATTTCCGCACTTTGTGGGACACCTTCCGCATCGCGCTACAGGATCGAGGCGCCGACCATGCCGGATGAGCGTTTTGACGCCGCAGCCGCGCTCGCGCCGCTCAAGGCTTTCCAGCGTCGTACTGTCGATTATGTGTTTGATCGGCTTTACGGCGATCAGGACCCCGTCCGGCAGTTCCTGGTCGCCGATGAGGTTGGGCTGGGCAAGACCATGGTGGCCCGCGGCGTGATCGCGCGGACCATCGAGAGGCTCTGGGACACCGCCGACAGGATCGACATCCTCTACATCTGCTCGAATCAGGCCATCGCAGCGCAGAACCTCAATCGCCTGAACGTCCTCAACCGGCGCGAACTGGCGTTGCCGACGCGTATGACTCTAATCCCGCTTCAGGTGCGCGGCGATCAGGGCCTCGACGCCAACAAGGTGAACTTCATCAGCCTGACGCCGGGCACGACCTTCGACCTACGGTCCACGACCGGAGTCACGCGGGAACGAGCCCTCCTCTTGCGGATGCTGGAAGACCGCGTCTCACGACCGCGCGGGCTGCACAATTTGCTCCAGGTCACCGCCGGCGTGGACGGTTGGAACGGCGCGGTCCGCGATCTGACGCTCGACGGGGTCGATCAGCGGATCATCGACCGCTTCCGCCGCGACGTCGAATCCGACACGACGCTGTTTGAAGAACTCGAAGCCGTTTGCGACCTCTTTCCGCGCCGTCGGGAGACCTATCCCTATGAGTTGGGCCAGCGGCGCAACGCGCTGGTCGGCAAACTGCGGGGCAAGCTCTCGCATGCCTGCATAGACGCGCTGAAGCCCGACCTGATCATCATGGACGAGTTTCAGCGCTTCCGGGATTTGCTACACGGCGAGACCCCAGCCGCCGAGCTTGCGCGCGAGCTGTTCGATTACTCGGATGGCAATGGCCATGCGGCGCGCACGCTGCTGCTGTCAGCGACGCCCTATCGGATGCTGACGCTGTCGGGCGATGAGCCCGATGACGGCGAACATTATCGCGACTTCCTCGAGACCTTGTCGTTCCTCTACGGTCGCACCAACGGTCCGCAGATCGCCGCCACGCTCGAAGGCGAGATGCGACAATTCCGAGGTTTCCTGCATGCGCTTCCCGAAGCCCGGCCTGCCGCTATAGCGGCTCGGCGCGGCGTCGAACGACGTCTGCGCAAGGTCATGGCGCGCACGGAGCGGGTGGCCAGTACCGTTAATCGCGATTCGATGGTTGGAGAACCGCCGATGTCGATCACCGTTCAGCCTGCTGATCTTCGTCAGGCCGCGTCGGTCTCGGAGGTGGCGCGCGCCCTGGAGGCGCCGGAGATCACCGAATACTGGAAGTCCGCGCCCTATCTGCTGAATTTCATGCGGGACTATGCCCTCAAGCGGCTCCTGAAGGACAATCTCCACCGGCCACCCGTTCATCTCCGCGAAGCGCTTGTTCGCGCCAGACCTGCAATGCTCGATCATGCGCGCCTCGACGCCTACGAGCCGCTCGATCCCGCGAATGGCCGGATGCGGGGTGTGATGGACGACGTGTTCGGCGACGGCCTCGACCAACATCTCTGGATACCGCCGTCCTTGCCCTATTACGGACCGGCACGGCAGGATCCGCCTCTGACGAAGGCGCTGATTTTCTCATCATGGTCGATGGTCCCCGATGCGATCGCGGCCATCCTCTCTTATGAAGCCGAGCGTCGAATGGGCGTAGGCGAAGCCGGCCAGAGGTATTTCGGCCATGTGCGCCCCCGGCCGATCCAGTTCCGGCAGGACCAGGGCCGCCTTGTAGCGATGCGGGCGATGCATCTGGTCTATCCCTCGCCGACGCTGGCCCGGCTCGCCGATCCTCTGGCGATCTTGGCGGAGCATTCCGGGGCCTTCTCCGTCGAGAGCATGCGAAAGGCTGTCGCCGACCGCTTGCGCGGCAGTGTCGACGCGCTGGCACAACGGACCGGCGACGCCGCAGACGGCCGCGATTGGGAATGGGCCGCGCCGGCGGTCATTGATGCGATGGCGGGCGCGAAGTCGATCGCCTGGCTGGCTTCACCCTTTGGCTTGGCCGCGCTTGGGCATGAGGAAGGCTTCAAGGAGCACGTCGCAGAACTCCATTCTGCGACTGTAAACCGCAACTTCGGGCCGGTCGGCGAAACGATCATCGACCTTCTCGTCGATGTTGCCCTGGGCAGTCCTGCGGTGTGCGCGCTGCGGGCGCTGCGACGCATCGCTCCGGATCTCGACTGGGATGATCCGCGGCTTCTCAAGGCCGCCAACCAGGTCGCGTGGGGGTTCCGCACCCTCTTCAACCAACATGACGCGGTCGCTCTGCTGCGCAAGGACGACGATCGGTACTGGCACAGGGTTCTGACCTATAGCGCGGAACATAACCTCCAGGCGGTCCTCGACGAATATGTCCACTATCTCGTCGACGCCGAAGGTCTTGGCGCACGGCCGTCGGCGGATCGCATCGCCGGTGTAAGCAAGGCGATGGCTGATGCCTTATCTATCCGGCCATCGCAAATCGACGTCGAGGATCCAACGGTCGACGGCGATACGCTCGTCATCAACAAATTTCAGATGCGCGGCCGTTTCGCCATGCGCCTGGCCGACTACAAGGACGAGGAAGGTGGAGCCGCCCGCTTGGGAAGCGTTCGAGACGCCTTCAACTCGCCATTTCGGCCGTTCGCCTTGGCGACGACATCGGTCGGGCAAGAGGGCCTCGATTTCCATCCCTACTGCTATCGCGTCTATCACTGGAATCTTCCGGGAAATCCGGTCGATCTGGAGCAGCGCGAAGGCCGGGTTCACCGCTTCAAGGGCCATGCGATTCGACTGAATCTGGCGCATAGGCAGATTGACGTCGTGCGTGGCCGGGGCTCGACGCCCGAAGATCCCTGGAAGACGATGTTCGATGCCGCCAGAGCCGAGACCGACATCGACACCGACCTCATCCCCTACTGGATTTACGAGGGCCCGGTCAGAGTCGAGCGTCGCGTTCCCATGTTGCCCTTCAGCCGTGAGGTCCGCCGGCTTGAATGGCTGAAGCGCAGTCTGACGGTCTATCGGCTCGCATTCGGTCAGCCCCGTCAGGAAGATTTGTTGGAATATCTCCACAGCCTGCTGGGAGCCGACACTGCCGCAGAGGATCTCGCCGAGCTGCAAATCCGTCTGGAGCCGTAGCCCCAAATCTTGGCCGGATGCGATGTCTTACACACCCGCGCCAACGAAGGCCGCGCATCGCTCGCTGACGATAGCGAGCACCCTGTCTTGCGCTGCCTTGGCCGCTTCGGACTGGCCCGCGAAGTCAGGCAAGCGCAGTGTAGTTGCCCGCTTAGCCAAGCGACCGGCGAGTTCGGCGATTGCGGCCTCGGAGTCAGCAGCCGTCAGACCGATCGTTCGCGCCAGCGCGAGGAAATCCTGCCTACCCAACCGATCATCTTTTCCATTGAGCTTCAGGGCCATGCGGTCGGTTCCCAAGCCGGGGAAACCCCGCGTGGTTACGGCGTCATAGAGCGGGGCGAACCGCACCGACGTAAATGCCTTGGCGCCGGCGTCAGCCGTCTTGAGCATCGCCAGATTCTTCAGGTGCATGTCGCCATCGGCGATCAGCCAGGCGAAGATCGCCCGGCGATATAGTATGTCGAGGTCGGCGGCCGGATCGGTCGATAGCGACCTTAGCCCCTTCGCCATGCGTTCGATGGTGCCGTCATATTTCGACGACGTCGGCAGATCCAGGATCGAACAGAAGTCTTCCATCGCGAGGCGGCGCTGGTCTTCGACCCCGCGCCTGATGTCGAAGCGTTCGACGACCAGGGCCGGAGGCATGCCATCGGGCATCTCGAGCAACGCCGCCGAAGGAACATCAAAGCCAGCGGCGCGGCCCAGTTCGAGGCAGAGCCATTCGACAATCGGCAGCGTTTCGAACCCGGCTGCGCCCGCCGGTTTGAGAATATGCGTGAACGGCTGGTCAACGGCAGGTACGAGAACGCCATCGGCAAGAAGGCTCATCGGCGCCTTGATCTGGACGCCCGACAGCCGCGGAGTTTCAGCCCGCGCAAAGATTCGCGCGAGGTTTTGCTCGAAGGTCTCCTCGATCTCGCCACGCGCCGGCCCCGCATAGTGCCCGGTGAAACGGCCGGTCTCGCAGAATGTCTCCAGAGGCGTGGCGAGGATGTCTGCCGGCAGGGCCGCCAGCTCCTCGCGGCTTTGGACGATGACGATGTTGGACATATAGCGTCGGCCGCGCCGAAGCGCTTCGCGCTCGTCGCGTTCATGGAGGACCTGCGCAAGCCAGCCTTCCGGCAAGAGGGATTCGATAAAGGCGGGAAGCTTTCCCGGCGTGGTCTCCCGCACGAGCGCCGGCCCGCCGCGCTTCTGGGGCTTCCAGCGCCATTCGAATCCGTCATGTGTCAGATGGCCGAGCACGTCGCCGTGCCAGGCGACCAGAAGATCAAGAGCGGCCTTGTTGGCCGGCATCGTAGCTGCGCCGGGCTGCAGCAGGAGAAAGCGCTCCGCTCCTTCGCCCTCGCGATACCAACCGTTTTCGCGTGCCAGCGCCCAAACTGCATCCGCCGCAGTCCGTGGCGAACCATGTTCCTCGACCAGACGAGCGGCCATTTGAGCGCGCATGTCGGTGGTGATCGCGCTGGCGTGTTCGCTACGCAGCCGAAAAGCTTCCAGAAAGCGTTGACGCGGCGACGACACGTCCACGCGCAATTCGCCCAGATCGTCGCCGATCACGGCACTTGCCGTCGATGGATGAGCCGGCGCCTCGTTCTGGATGATCTCAAGGGTCCGCAAACGCGTGCGTTGATTGCGCCTTCCACTAATGAACAGCCGCCCGTCCGGCGATGGCCCCAGCAGAACCGCACTCGCTGACGACAGATAGGCGTTGGGATAGAGATAATGGGCGATGCGGACCGCATGACCGAGGATTGCGGTCTCGACGTTGGCGTCGTGTTCGACATAGACCCCGCGGACGAGCTGGATCAACTCCCCCGCTTGAGCGCGATGGTGCGCCCGTTTTGCGTCGATGGTCTCGCCTACAAGGTGGATCGACATGGATTATCCCGTGTTTCAGATGCGCGATAATCACATATTTGAACTGCATCGTCAAGAATTATGACGCATCTGAGATGCGCGATAATCCCATCAAATTTGGTCTGCTACAGGTGACCTAAAAGCAGAAAGGGTCTGGACGTCGCCCTTCAGGCCGGGCTGTCGGCGAGCTGAAGCCCCGGCAAGCGGGTCTTCCCCCTTTCGGGATTCCATCCCTGACGTGCCGAGCCGGAAAGCCGTGTTCCCGTAGATGCCATTCTGCGCTCTCAACCGGACCCGGCGAGAGTGAGAGTGCGGACCGGATTGCCGTGACGGGTTGAGGGTCGGGAGAGAGGCTCCCGGCGCCCGTCGCGGAGATCCGCGATGTCCAGACATGACCGCAACGCTCGGACCGGCTCTGACCGGACGAGCCTCTATGACGAAATCACCAGCAAGATCATCGCCGAACTGGAAGCTGGCCGCGTGCCGTGGGTCCAGCCTTGGGGGACTGCGACGGCGAAGGCGCAGCTCGCGATGCCGAGGAACGCGGCCACTGGCCGAGGCTATTCCGGCATCAATGTGCTGATCCTCTGGGGCGCCGTCATCGAGCATGGCTTTCCCGGCCAGAGCTGGCTGACCTTCAGGCAAGCCCTCAGCCTTGGCGGCAACGTCCGCAAGGGCGAGCGCGGCACCACGGTCGTCTATGCCGACCGCTTCATTCCCGACGAGGAGAAGAAGCGCGCCCGCGAAACCGGCGAAGATGCCCAGACGATCCCTTTCCTGAAGCGCTTCACGGTGTTCAACGCGGCGCAGTGTGACGGGCTCCCCGAAGACGTCGCCATCATCGCGCCGCCTCCGCCGCCTGATCTGATCGAACCGCGTGTCCAGGCGCTGATCGAGGCCACCGGCATCGACTTCCGGATCGGCGGCAACCGCGCCTTCTATGTGCCGGCCCTTGACTATGTGCAGGTGCCGCCGCCGCAGGCCTATTTCGAGCCGATCAACTGGCACAGGACCGCCCTGCACGAACTCGGGCACGCCAGCGGCGCGCCGCACCGGCTGAACCGTGATCTTTCGGGCTCCTTCGGCTCGAAGAAATACGCATTCGAGGAATTGATCGCCGAGATGAACGCCGCCTTTTGCTGCGCCTCGCTCGGCATCGTGCCGACGGTACGCCATGCGGATTACATCGCCGCCTGGCTGGAGGTGCTGCGCGACGACAATCGCGCCATCGTGCGCGCCGCCTCGCAAGCAAGCAAGGCGGCCGACTACATTCTCAGCTTCCTCCCCAAGGACGCACACCCCTTGCCGACGCCCGCCCACACAGACGAGCGGGAGGCGGCCTGATGACAACGCGCTTCCGTGGCGAGCATCTGCTCGAGAACGCCGCCGGCTTTCTGGCCGGCGCCCGGCGCCTATCCCAGGATGACCGTCACTCCCGTGAAATCCTGTTTCACCACATCGCCTGTGCGATCGAACTGTCGCTCAAATCCTTCCTGCAATTCCGAGGTTGGAGCGACGAACGGTGCCGGCTCGAAATCCGGCACGATCTGACCAAGGCGTTGGATGCCGCTGAAGGGCTCGGCTTTCATCCGAGCTACCCAGCCCTGCATCCGCTCCTCACAATCCTCTCGCCCTACTATTGCCGCCATCGCATTCGCGATCTCGCGGCGCACGAGCCCGCGCTCTTGTCGCCGCAACAGGCGCTCAAGGCGGCAGAGGAACTCTTGAGCGACGTCCGCGGCGCTTGTTCCAAGGGTTCCGGACTCGGCGGGCCTTCGTCACGGAGCCCCTGAGAGGAAGAGGGTCGAGGGATTTTCGTGACGGGTTGGAGGCCGAGAGAGAGGCTTTCGGCCGCCCGTCGCGGAGTAAATCCCGATGGCTACTGCCGTTCAGAAGATCACCCTGTCGTCCTCGCGCGACATTCCCT
>LNFM01000237.1_pt1 | contig 141463 bp, 125 predicted proteins | sample 596031 | NCBI WGS metagenome assembly LNFM01 (sample SAMN04254537, study PRJNA301005) | activated carbon metagenome | isolation source: dual media filters at the Ann Arbor, Michigan drinking water treatment plant | place: USA: Ann Arbor
CGTGAAACACCTCCGCGCCGATGATATTGCAGATTGCCTGTGAGAAAGTAGGTCAGCGCCAGAGTCCCCATTCCAAAAAAGCCTCAGTTCTTATCGAACTGGGGCTTTTTTACTTTGTGCTTCGGCAATTCTTGGTCGTGCTTAATCAATTTCAAGCGACGTCTGGCCGCAACCGATTGCGAGCGGCCTCAACTCCGGGTTGATTTAGCTAGCGAGGTACTACGGGAGTACAGAACTGGAGCACAGTAGACTCTCACTTGTTTCCTCTTGCTTCTCAAGCTCCACGACACCATACAAGAATGCAAAAAGCCAACTACATCGTTGGCTTTTAAAATCGCGCTGGGCGCTGACAGACGGATAGGTAATCTGGGCGCAGGTTAGATGCGCAGGTCTGTATTACGAGCTCAGCGGAGCTTAAAAAAACCTAGGGTATCGTTACTTCACCACCATCAACTCCTCCCACTTTGTGGTGTACGCCGGAGACACGTTGCCACGGCGCATACGCCAGGTCGGATTGCTCCCTTCCGCAGCGGATTTGAGTGTGCCACGTCCGTACTTGCGGTTGATGCGGTCCATGATTGCGATTGTGCGTTCGTTCTGAGTATTGTTGCTGGGAACGAGTGTGTCGTCCAGACCGAGTTTTGGCGTGATTGTGCCGAGCATGCAGCCACATTTTTTGTACTCAAAGCCTTCGCGGTATAGCTGCATGAGTCCCCACAAGCCGACGCGAATCAGTTGGCGGGTGTCATCGCTGTAGGCGGGAAGTGGAATCGTGATGGAGCGGCTATATTGAGCGGCCTTGGGATTAAAGGGGTTAGTTTCCAACCAGATGGCGATGGATCCTGCAACGGTTTGCTGCTGACGGAGTTTTTCACAGGCGAGGGTGATGTAGCTGGCAAGGGCCTCGTTGATATCGGACAGTTCGGTCACCGGGCGGCCAAACGAGCGGCTGCTGATGATCTGCTGCTTGTCGGCAGGTGCATCTTCCAGTGTCATGCAGACCATGCCCTGCAGTTCGCGCACGGTACGCTCGAGTACTACGCCGAAGCGGCGACGGATGGCGGTCGGGTCCGACGATCGTAGCGCAGCAACGGTGGAGATTCCGATGATCTGTAGCTTCTCCCTCAAGCAACGACCTACGCCCCATACCTCCCCTACCTCAATATTCCTGAAAATACGTTCGATCTCGGCGGGTGAGTGATCAGCCAGATTGAGTACACCGTTGTACTGCATTTGCTTCTTAGCGATGTGGTTGCTTAGCTTGGCTAATGTCTTGGTCGGCGCAATGCCCACGCACACAGGCAGACCCACCCATCGGGCGATACGCTGGCGCATGTGCTGGCCATAGTCCGTGAGGTTGAGATGGGTGAACCCATGCAGATCGACGAACGACTCGTCAATTGAGTACACCTCAATGCTCGGTGAGTAGTCACGCAAAACATTGACTACACGGTCGCTCATGTTGGCGTAGAGGGGATAGTTTGAGCTACAGGCTATCACGCCATGCTGTCGCGCAAAGTCGCGCATCTTGTGCCAAGCGCCAGCCATCTTGATCCCTAATGCCTTGGCTTCAGCGCTTCGCGATACTGCGCAGCCGTCGTTATTGCTGAGCACAATGAGCGGCTTATCTTTGAAGGCCGGATTAAATAACTTCTCGCAACTTGCATAGAAGTTGTTGCAGTCAACCAGTGCCAGCATGATCACACCGCGATTCGCGCAAACTTTCCCGTGACTACGCCCCAGATAGTGGCGGGATCTTCGGGGTTGATATCAATCGTTGGGTAGCGTGGATTAGCTGCCACCAGCATGCCTTTGCCGCCACTGAGCGAAAGCCGTTTGACCAGGCGTTCGCTACCAACAAAGGCCACCACAATATGACCGTGCCGCGCCGTGATAGAGCGGTCTACGACCAGAATATCGCCGTGATGAATGCCGGCACCATCCATCGAGTCACCCTCGACCCGCACATAGAAAGTTGCTGTCGGGTTACGCACCAGATAATCGTTGATATCCAGGGTTTCTTCCTCGTAGTCCTGTGCCGGCGAAGGAAAGCCGGCTTTCACTCCATCGGGTGCCAGTGGCCGAGGTAAGTGGGTGGGAAGGGTTGGGTGGCGGAATAATGTTGCATGTTTCATGGTGCTCAATCGTACACCATTAAGAGCGGGGAATGTACGGGTCTTTAACTTCGTTGCAGCGGGGGAAAGATTGTGGCTGTGGGGTGAGAAGGCTTCAGGCCAGCCAACAATGAAACTTTCCCCGCACAGAAATTTTTTCGTAAAACCACTTGCAAAGTAATTGATAACCGTTATCATTACATCAACGCAATACCAGTTGCGTTAGGGGTAGTTCTCGCAGCAATGCGAATTTCAACCCGGCGTCTGTCCTCACCAGACGCCGGGTTTCTTTCTGATGAACACCCTGGTGCCTGTCGTGGTGACTAGGCAGACCGAACACTGAATACATAGGAGCATGATCGATGTCCCGCTATACCGGCCCGCGTCTGAAGAAAATCCGTGCCTTGGGCACTGCCTTGCCTGGCCTGACCGCCAAGACCACCTCGCGGGAGTATCCGCCGGGCCAGCATGGGCAGCGTCAGCGCAAGAAGTCGGACTACGGTATCAAGCTGATGGAGAAGCAAAAGTTGCGCTTTAACTATGGCGTGACCGAAACCCAGATTCGTCGCCTGATGGCGGAGGCCAAGGCCAGCCGTGAACAGGCTGGCAAGAAGTTGCTGGAGTTTCTGGAGCGGCGTATCGATAACGCCGTATTTCGTGCCGGCTTTGCGCCCACCATCGTGGCAGCGCGCCAGCTGGTGAGCCATCGTCATGTGCTCCTGAACGGCAAGTCCGTGAACATTCCGTCGATCCGCGTGAAGCCGGGCGATACCCTGCAATTGACCGTCAAAGGCTTGAAGATTCCGTGCGTCGTCGAGACGATTGCCACGCCGGTATTGGAAGCGGCTGAGTGGGTCAAGCGCGATGCGGCAACGAATGTCGCAACCATCATCCGCGTGCCGGACGCCAACGAAGTGCCTTTCCCGATCGATATTCAGCACGTCGTCGAATACTACGCAGTACGTCTTTAAATAGTTCTCTCACCATTCAAGGAGTGCGACTCATGGCCCATGAAGCGTTACCTGACTACCCGGACCAGCCGGAGCTTGCGCTGGTGGCAGCATTGACCCTGATCAGCCGTTACTCTTGCTGCCAATCACCCACTTTGGCGGATGCTGCGGTGAGTCAGCTGCGCGCAGTGGCCGAGGATGAGCGCTTCTCAGATGAATTGCGCCAATGTGCTTCTCAACTGGCCGGCTTCTGGAAGCAGCGCACGGTCAAAATGGTTCCGGGTGGGAATGTTCTGCATTGAGTCTTCTTTAGCCTGTATCCGTTTCGTGGCGGATTCAGGGATAATCGAGCCCCTTCGAGTATATCGACGGGGCTTTTTTTTGCCCTCACTGTGATTTGACTATGTCTGTATTGGCGTGGATTGTCCTGATGTCTTTTGCTGGCGGTGCGATTAGCGTGCTGGCAGCCTCTGGCTTTGCGCTCTCAGCGCGCGCCAATTGGGTACCCATGCTGGTCAGTTACGCCATCGGTGCCTTGCTGGGCGCAGCCTTTCTGGAGGTCTTGCCGCATGCGGTGGAGGCGAGCGGCGATGCCGAGCAGGCATGTGCGGTAGTGCTTGGCGGCATCCTGTTGTTCTTCGTGCTGGAAAAGCTGGTGCTGTGGCGGCATTGCCATCACGATCATTGCGAAGGACACGAGTTGCCAAAGCTCGTACAGGAAGCCCCCAGTGCCTTACCTGCGGGCGCCTATCGTCCGGCCGCACCTGCACCGCTGGCCTATGCGCGCCCTGCGCCTCAAGTCAGTGATCATGGCCGTAGTGGCATGTTCATCATCGTGGGTGACACATTCCATAACTTTGTCGATGGCATTCTGATCGCTGCCGCCTTTATGCAGGACATCCAGCTGGGCATCGTTACTGCACTGGCAATGATTGCTCACGAGATTCCACAGGAGGTTGGCGACTTTCTGATCCTGCTGCATTCTGGCTACACCAAGCTGCGCGCCTTCATGCTCAACTTGCTATCCAGTTTTGCGACGCTGGCCGGTGGGTTGCTTGCCTACTTCGGCTTGTCGTCCGTGCAGGAGGCGGTGCCTTATCTGTTGGCCCTCGCCGCTGCGAGCATGATCTATGTGGCGGTCGCCGACTTGATTCCTGGCCTGCACAAGCGCACCGAGTTGCGTGCAACGCTGCAGCAGATCTCACTGATCCTGCTTGGCGTTGGCACGATCTTCCTCACGCACCACCTCGCACACGACTTCCTCGGTTGATTGTTCAGGGAGCCGTCGACGGGCTGCCGCAATTTGCGCACGTCGGCGACTAGGCGTACCGAACACCCACAGAAACAATCCCACTGGCAATAGCCCATAGAAGACTAGGGAAAGAATGCCCGCGGTGATGCTGGTTTCGGTGGCGGCCATGAGCACCGTGATGTAAAGCCAGCCGATGACGATGATGTACATGTCGCGATTATAGGTTTCACACCGCTGCCGTTGTTGCCTGAATTGACATCCATTTTGCTGCGCCGCACAATCCAAACGCAGGCTCTCACTTCAGCCTATCAATCGCCGCTACGACATGAGTGCACAAGACAACAGCAACAATCCCTTTGGGCCGCTTTTTGAAAGTTGGTCGCAGTGGTTTGGTGTGTCCGGCCAAGCAGCGGACGGGGCTGAAGCGACTCCTGAAGTGACTGCTGATGCAGCCGAACGCACCGCACGCCTTGCCGAACTGCAGCAAGAAGCGATGAGGCTTCATGCACAACTGTGGCAGAGCCAGTTGCAACACGCGCCGGGCACTACTGTGCCATCAGTCATGGAGGCGCCACGCGGAGATTTGCGCTTTGCCGCACCGGAATGGGCCGAGAGCCCAATCTACGACTATCTGCGTCAGGCTTATCTGATCAATGCTGATTATCTGCAACGCACCGCCGATCTGGCGCCGGTCGCAGACGAGAAAGAACGGCGCCGTCTGAAGTTCATGACCCGTCAGTATGTGGATGCGCTGGCGCCGTCCAACTTTGCCGCGACCAATCCCGAGTTCATTAAGCACGCCATCAACACGGGCGGGCAGAGCATCACCCAAGGCATACAGAATTTACTCGCCGACCTGCACAAGGGCCGTATCTCCATGAGCGACGAGTCCGCCTTTGAGGTCGGCCGTAATCTCGCTATCACCCCCGGCGCCGTCGTGTTCGAGAACGACGTTATGCAGCTGATTCAGTATGCCCCGCTGACGGCTAAGGTGGCGGCGCGCCCCTTCGTGATCGTGCCGCCGTGCATCAATCGCTATTACATCCTCGATCTGCAGCCTGAGAATTCCTTTGTGCGTCACGCCGTAGCGCAGGGTCACACGGTATTTCTGATCAGTTGGCGCAACCCGCAGGACAGCGACAGCACCCTCACTTGGGATGACTTTGCGGCGCAGCCATTAATCGCTTGTCGCATTGCTGCCGAGGTAGGCAAGGTCGATCAGGTCAATGCGCTGGGTTTCTGTATCGGCGGCACCTTGCTCGCTGCCGCATTGGCAGCTGCACGCAGACGTGGTGAAGACCCGGTGCATTCGCTTACGCTGCTGACAACACCGCTGGATTTTGCTGATGCTGGCGAGCTGGGCTGCTTTATCGATCAGAGCAGCGTGGCAGCGCGTGAAGCCAGTATCGGCAAGGGCGGGCTGTTACGTGGGCCTGAGCTGGCTACAGCCTTTGCCAGTCTGCGCCCCAATGATTTGATCTGGAATTATGTGGTCGGTAATTACCTCAAGGGCCACACGCCGCCTGCGTTTGATCTGCTTTACTGGAATGCCGACAGCACCAATTTGCCGGGTCCGTTTGCGGCCTGGTATCTGCGCCATCTGTATCTCGAAAACAAGCTACGCGAGCCCGATGCGTTAACGATTTTGGATACGCCGATTGATCTGCGCTATCTCGATATGCCCACCTTCATCTATGCCTCGCGTGAGGATCACATCGTGCCTTGGCATAGCGCCTATGCCTCGCGCGGCCTGATCGGTGGCGACAGCACCTTTGTGCTGGGTGCCTCTGGGCATGTGGCCGGCGTGATCAACCCGCCTGCAAAGCAGCGCCGTTGCCATTGGCGCGTGGCCGAAGATGACCGTGCGTTGGATGCCGATGCGTGGCTACAACAGGCAGAGGAAGTGCCTGGTAGTTGGTGGACATGCTGGGCTGCATGGCTGGCAGAACAAGGGGGGAAGCAGGTGCCAGCGCGCAAGAAATTAGGGAATGCCAAATACAAAGAGATTGAGGCGGCGCCAGGCCGATACGTGAAACAATAAACATATCAAAAAAACATCGGAGCGTTGGAGATAAGCATGGCAGAGGAGCGTAACAACAGACAGCGCGTTGCCTTGGTGACGGGCGGCATGGGCGGTATTGGCGAGGTGATTTGCTGCAAGCTGGCGCAGATGGGATATCGCGTGGTGACAACCTATAGCCCCAAGAACGGTAAGGCGGAAGGCTGGCTGGAAGCTATGCAGGAGAAAGGCTTCAACTTCGCTGCCTATGCCTGCGATGTGGGTGACTATGACGACTGCGCAGCCTGTGTGACGCAGGTGGTGGCAGATGTGGGCGTGGTCGATGTATTGGTCAACAACGCCGGCATCACGCGCGATGTGACCTTCCGCAAGATGACCAAAGCCGACTGGGATACGGTGATCCACACCAATCTGGATTCAGTGTTCAACATGACTAAGCAAGTGATGGATGGCATGACTGAACGTGGCTGGGGCCGCATCATCAACATCTCGTCGGTGAATGCACAGAAGGGCGCTTTTGGACAAACCAACTATGCGGCGGCCAAGGCCGGTATGCATGGCTTTACCAAGGCGCTGGCGCTAGAGGTAGCCAAGAAAGGCGTGACCGTGAATACGATTTCGCCGGGTTATGTCGGTACCCGCATGGTCTCTGCGATTCCGCAGGACGTGCTGGACAGCAAAATCCTGCCGCAGATTCCGCTGGGACGCCTTGGCAAGCCGGAAGAAGTCGCCGGGTTGGTGGCGTATCTCGCCTCTGAAGAGGCTGCTTTTGTCACCGGTGCGAATATCGCCATCAACGGCGGGCAACACATGTTTTGACCTTAAGTTGGGGAGCCGTAATGGAAACGCGCGTGGCATTGATAACTGGTGGCATGGGGGGCTTAGGCACCGCCATTTGCAAGGCGCTCTCGGCGGATGGGTTCACCGTGGTGGCGAATTGTCTGCCCGGCGATGCTGGAAGGGCTGACTGGCTGAAAGCACGGCAGGCTGAGGGCCACGCTATGCACGCTGCCGAGGCGGATGTCACCGATTACGATGCATGTGCGGCCATGGTCGAGCAGATCGAGCGTGAGATTGGGCCGATTGCCGTGCTGGTGAATAACGCCGGGATCATCCGCGACAAGTATTTCCCCAAGATGGAAAAGGCGCAGTGGGATGCCGTGCTCTCCACCAATCTCGACAGCCTGTTCAATGTCACCCATCACATCTCTCCGCGCATGGTCGAGCGTGGCTGGGGCCGCATTATCAATATTTCATCAGTGAATGGGGTCAAAGGCCAGGCCGGCCAGACCAATTACTCCGCCGCGAAGGCCGGTTGTTTGGGCTTCACCAAGGCACTGGCGCAAGAGCTGTGTGCCAAAGGTGTGACGGTGAACGCGATTGCGCCGGGCTATATCGGTACCGATATGGTTATGAGCATGCGCCCGGACATTGTGCAGGGCATCATCGATAGCGTGCCGATGAAGCGTTTGGGCAAGCCGGAGGAGATTGGTGCGCTGTGTGCCTATTTGGCTTCTGAGCTGGCGGGCTACATGACTGGCGCCACCTTGAATATCAACGGCGGTATGCACATGGGATAAGGGCTTGCCTAGCGTTTGCCACGTAATCGCTAAGTATTGATTTATGAGCGGAAAATCGCTCTTCCAGACTATAATGGCGCCCCCTTGCTGCACTGCGGCATAGCCGAACTGATTGATGGAGTTGCCCATGGCTGAAACGCGCCGCCTGATTAAGAAATACCCGAACCGTCGCCTCTACGACACGCAGACCAGCGCCTACATCACCCTGGCTGACGTCAAGGCGCTGGTTCTGTCGGGCGCTGATTTCGCGGTCGTTGATGCCAAGACCAATGAAGACCTCACGCGCAGCATCTTGCTGCAGATCATTCTTGAGGAGGAGAGCGGCGGTGCGCCCATGTTCTCGACCGAAGTGCTGGCCACCATGATCCGTTTCTACGGCAATGCCACCCAAGGCATGATGGGCAAATATCTAGACACCAATATCAAGGCCTTCTCCGACATGCATGCACGCTTTGCCGAGCATGCCAAGGCGCTGTACGGTGATGCAGCACCTGATCGCAGCCAAGACCTGTGGGCGCAGTTCCTCAGCTTCCAAGGGCCGGCCATGCAGAACATGATGGGTGCGTATGTTGAGCAAAGCCAGAAGATGTTCCAGCAGATGCAGGAACAGACGCGCACTATGTTTGGCGGCTTTCCTTTCCCCGGTGGCAGCGCCTCTAACGATACCAACAAGAAATAAGTACTCCACATGAACAAGAAACATATCCCCACCGTTGGCTTTGTCTCTCTGGGTTGCCCCAAGGCTTCTTCCGACGCTGAAGCGATCCTCACGCGCCTGCGCGCTGAAGGTTACGAAATCTCTGGCAGCTACGACGGCGCTGATCTGGTGGTTGTGAATACCTGTGGCTTTATCGACGCTGCCGTCGAAGAGTCGCTGGATGCAATCGGCGAAGCGCTCGCCGAAAACGGCAAGGTCATTGTGACGGGCTGTCTGGGCGCCAAGAAGGACGCGCAGGGTCGCGACATCGTGCAGACCGCGCATCCATCAGTACTCGCCGTGACCGGCCCGCACGCCACACAAGAGGTGATGGACGCGGTGCATAACTATCTGCCGCCGCTGCATGATCCCTTTGTCGATCTGGTGCCGCCGCAGGGCATCCGCCTGACACCGCCGCACTACGCCTACCTCAAGATTTCCGAAGGCTGTAACCACCGCTGTACCTTCTGCATCATCCCGTCGATGCGTGGTGATCTGGTGTCGCGCCCGATTGGTGATGTGCTGCGTGAGGCTGAGTTGCTGGCCGAATCTGGCGTGAAAGAACTGTTGGTGATCTCGCAAGATACCAGCGCCTATGGTGTTGATGTCAAATACCGCACCGGTTTCTGGGGCGGTCAACCAGTCAAGACGCGCTTGAAGGAGCTGTGCGAAGGGCTGGCCAAGCTGGGCATCTGGGTGCGCCTGCATTACGTCTATCCTTATCCGAGCGTGGACGATCTGATCCCGCTGATGGCCGAAGGCAAAATCCTGCCGTATCTGGATGTCCCATTCCAACACGCCAGCCCACGCATCCTCAAGGCGATGAAGCGTCCGGCCAGCAGCGAGAACAATTTGGAGCGCATCAAGAAGTGGCGTTCGATCTGCCCTGAGCTGACGATCCGCAGTACCTTCATCACCGGCTTCCCTGGCGAGACCGATGCGGATTTTGAGGAGCTGCTGCAGTTCCTCGAGCAAGCCGAACTCGACCGCGTGGGCGCATTTGCCTACTCGCCAGTCGAGGGCGCCAAGGCGAATGAGTTGGAAGGCGCGGTACCGGAAGAAGTGCGCGAAGAGCGCAAGATGCGCCTCATGGAGTTCCAAGAAGACATCAGCACGCGTCGCCTCGAAACCAAGATCGGCAAGACCATGCAAGTACTGGTCGATGAGATCGATGAAGAGATGGCAATTGCGCGTAGCCCCGGTGATGCACCGGAAATCGATGGTCTGGTTTACATCACCGATGGTGAGGACTTAGAGGTTGGCGATTTCGCTACCGTGACCATCACCGACTGCGATGTGCATGACCTCTACGCAACCCGCGCGCTGACGTCATGAAACTGGGCCTAGCTCTGGGCAGTGGTTCCGCCCGTGGCTGGGCGCATATTGGCGTCATTCGCGCGTTGGCCGATGCTGGCTACAAGCCCGATCTGATTGCTGGTTGTTCGATTGGTGCATTCGTCGGTGCAGCGTGCGCCAACGGTGATCTCGACAAGCTGGAAAGCTGGGTCTCGGGACTCACCTGGCAGGATGTCATCAAGCTGCTTGACCCAAGCCTGTCAGGTGGTTTGATCAAGGGCGAAAAGCTGATCGACTTTTTCCAACGCCACTTTATCGATCATGACTTTTCTGCGTTGCCGATGCCGTTTGCCTGTGTGGCGACTGACTTGGCGAATGGCCATGAAGTCTGGCTGAAAGAAGGATCAGTTGCCGCGGCCGTGCGCGCTTCGCTGGCCATGCCGGGTTTGTTCACCCCAGTAGAGCGCGAGGGGCGCTTGCTGGTGGATGGTGCGCTGGTGAATCCTGTGCCAGTCTCGCTGTGTCGCTCTATGGGCGCCGACGTGGTGATCGCTGTCGATCTAGGCGCCGACCAGACCGGCCGTGCGCTGCGGCGAGAAGAAATGCGCGCACAAGACAACAGTTGGCTGCAGCGCCTGCGTAGCTCATTCGGACTGGGCGACGATGCGAGTGATTTGCCCTCGATGGCAACAGTGCTCACGAGCAGCATCAATATTATGCAAAGTCGTATCGCACGGAGCCGCTTGGCCGGTGATCCAGCAGATGTTTTGCTGACACCGCATCTCAGCGATTTGACCCTCATGGACTATCACCGTGCTGATGAAGCGATTGCTGAAGGTCGTGCTGCTGTTGAGCGCATGCTTCCGGCCATTGAGTTTGCCCTGAGAGACTGACATGCGCCCGCTCATCGAGACACTGTCTTCAATCGTTGGGCCTGAGTACGTTCTGACGGCTACAGCGGACATCGAACCATACCTGCACGACTGGCGCCGCCGTTATCACGGCAGTGCGCAGTGCGTGGTGCGGCCGGCCAATACTGCAGAGGTCTCTGCGGTTGTTGCTGCTTGTGTCGATGTTGGTGTTGGCATCGTGCCGCAAGGCGGCAACACCGGATTGGTGGGGGGGGGGATTCCCAAGGGCGATGAGGTCGTCATCAGTCTGGCGCGCCTGAATCAGATTCGTCATGTCGATGCCGATAACAACACCATGACGGTTGAGGCTGGCTGCATTCTGCAGACCGTGCAAGAAGCCGCTAGTACTGCCAATCGTTTGTTCCCCTTGTCTCTCGCCGCAGAAGGTTCCGCCAGCATCGGCGGCAACATCGCCACGAATGCAGGTGGTGTTCAGGTGCTGCGCTATGGCAATACACGCGAGCTGGTGCTCGGATTAGAAGTCGTGTTGCCTGATGGACAGGTCTGGGATGGATTGCGCGCCTTGCGCAAGGACAACACCGGTTACGACCTCAAGCATCTGTTCATAGGTGCGGAGGGCACACTGGGTCTTGTGACAGCCGCTGTACTTAAGCTATTCCCTAAGCCGCAGGCGCAATTGACGGCTTGGTTGCCTGTTGCTTCACCTGCTTCTGCAGTGAAGTTGCTGAGCAGATTACGCGCCCATTGCGGCGAGCGCGTGACGGCATTTGAATTGATGGGCGAAGCGCCATTGCGCATGGTTCAACAACATCTGCCGCAGGTGACGCTGCCACTGGCACAGCCCCATGCTTGGCAAGTCTTGCTCGAGATGAGTGATGCTTGGGCGGGTTCACCCCTTGCTGACATGCTCGCGCAGGCCATCGCCCCATTGCTGGAAAGCGGCGATGTGCTGGATGCGGTGTTGGCGCAAAGCGAGGCACAGTCCCAAGCGTTATGGCAAGTGCGCGAGAGTATTCCGGAAGCGCAGAAGCGCGAGGGCTACAGCATCAAGCACGATATTGCTATGCCGGTATCGGCGATTCCCGAATTCATTACGCAGGCGGAGGCGGCGTTACAGGCAGCATTTCCGCAAGTCCGTGTGGTGTGCTTCGGCCATGTCGGCGATGGCAATCTGCATTACAACTTGTCACCACAGGCGGGCGATGCCACCGAGTTTTTGCAGCACACCGATGCCATCAACCGTATCGTGCATGATCTTGTCCATGGCTTTAATGGCAGCATCTCGGCTGAGCACGGAATCGGGCAGTTGAAGGTACATGAACTTGAGCGCTACAAAAATGCACTTGAGCTGAATTTAATGCGTGCAATCAAGGACGCTCTCGACCCAGCGCATGTGATGAATCCGGGCAAGATATTTTCTTAGTGATTTTTTGTATTCTGGTCTTTACAAAACCAAAGTTCTTAACTACAATCTTGCTTCTCTTGAACGGGGGTATAGCTCAGCTGGGAGAGCGCTTGCATGGCATGCAAGAGGTCCGCGGTTCGATCCCGCGTACCTCCACCAACGTAGTGGTTGTAGGTGGAGTCGATCAAGAGAAGTAGTTAAAATTAGTGCGTTGTCCCTATCGTCTAGAGGCCTAGGACAATACCCTTTCACGGTATGAACCGGGGTTCGAATCCCCGTGGGGACGCCAGATTTAAAGAGGTTGTTGCGTAAGACAACAACCTCAGCAGTACTGGAGTGGTAGTTCAGTTGGTTAGAATACCGGCCTGTCACGCCGGGGGTCGCGGGTTCGAGTCCCGTCCACTCCGCCAACATCAAACGCCGTTACGTGAAAACGTAACGGCGTTTTTCTTTTGCGCAATCGCATCTACTTGCATCAGCTTCAAGCAAGGTTTTTCCGATAATCTGTCAGTATGAAAATATTGATTGTTGAAGACGACCTACCTCTGGCTGAGGGATTATCCGGTGCGCTGCGTACCGCTGGCTATGAGGTGGAGCATGTAGCGACGGGCAGTGATGCACTGGCCGTCTGCAAGGCGCGTTCTTTCTCCTTGATTGTTCTGGATCTCGGTTTGCCGGATATCAGCGGCTTTGATGTGTTGAGCAAGATCGAGCGTTCGCGTCAGGGTGGTGTCTTGATCCTCACTGCGCTCGATGGTGTGGATGAGCGCGTGCGTGGGCTCGATCTGGGCGCCGATGATTACATGATCAAACCCTTTGCCTTGGCTGAGCTGGAGGCGCGTGTGCGTGCCTTGCTGCGTCGGGTTGAGGCAGGCGATGACAGCCGAGTTCAGGTCGGCAAGCTGTGTGTCGACATTGTCGGCAAGCGTGCCTGGATTGGCGAAGAAACGCTGGATCTGACCGCACGCGAGTGGGGTGTATTGGTTCAGTTGCTGCGTCGCGTTGGGCTGGTGGTGAGCAAGCAGCAATTGCAAAATGCCATCCAGAACTGGGATGAGCTGCTCAGCGACAATGCCATCGAGGTATATGTGTCTCGCCTGCGTTCTAAACTGCAGGGCAGCGGCGTTACGATTCGTACCTTGCGTGGTTTTGGTTACATGATTGAGGAGCCGAAGGGGTAGCAATTCACCGCCCTTTCCCGGGGGAGCTGCATTTGCCAGCCTTGCCGGTTGCCTAATAGTGAGAGGCTTCATCGAATGGGCTTGTGCGGATGATCGCTCCGCGAACGCGACGATTTGTCTTTGTGCTTCCCGCGCAGATCACGTAATGCCCACCCACCATCGTCACCGCTTTCCTCACGAAGGAGGGTGGGGGATCGCTGTACAATGCAGCGCCCGCCATGTCTGACGAAACCGCATCCCCCCTCACTGCCCCCGATATCAGTCCCTTGTTTGCGGACGATGGCCCTCTGGCGACTTCGATTCCGGGTTATCGGGCTCGGCTGCAGCAGGTTGAAATGGCGCAGCGCATCGCCGCTGCCATTCGCGGCAATCAGGCGTTTGTCGCTGAAGCCGGTACGGGCACGGGTAAGACCTACGCGTATCTAGTGCCTGCCCTCCAGTCGGGCGGCAAAGTCATTATCTCGACGGGCACCAAAACGCTGCAGGATCAGCTGTTCCAGCGTGATTTGCCGACGGTGCGAGATGCGCTCAAGGTCGGTGCCAGCATTGCGTTGCTCAAAGGGCGCGCCAACTACATCTGTCACTACCACCTAGAGCGCGCGCAGAGCGAAGGGCGTTTTGCTACGCGTGCCGAGGCTGAGCACATTCGCACCATCATGCGTTTTGCCAAAACCACTAAGAGTGGCGATAAGTCCGAGCTCGTCGCGGTGCCGGAAGATTCCGCTGCCTGGCAGCAGGCCACCTCGACGCGTGATAATTGTCTTGGGCAGGAGTGCCCGAATGCCAAGGAATGCTTTGTTATGGCAGCCCGGCGCGAGGCGCTTGTGGCCGATGTGGTGGTGGTCAATCACCATTTGTTCTTTGCCGACGTGATGCTGCGTGACGACGGTCTTGGGGAGTTGCTGCCTGCCTGCAATGCGGTGATCTTCGATGAAGCGCATCAGCTACCCGAGGTCGCTGGCTTGTTCTTCGGCGAATCCGTCAGCACCGCGCAACTGCTGGAGCTTGCGCGTGATGCCCGCACCGAGGCGCTGGCAGCGGCCAAGGATTACATGCCCCTGCAGGATGCAATCCGCGGGGTGGACAAGGCCACGCGTGATCTGCGCCTCGCCGTGAGCGGCGAAAACCTGCGCCTACCCATGTTGCAGGTGGCCGGCGACACTGATTTTCAGCAAGCATTGAACACGGTCGAGGCCACCTTGGTTGATCTCGCCAAACATCTTGAGGCGCAAGCCGAGCGTAGCGAAGGGCTGGAGAACTGCGTCAATCGCACGCATGAAATGCAGCTGAGGTTGCGCCGTTGGCGGAGCAATGCCAGTGCCGAAGGCGAAAAGACCGAATACGTGCGCTGGTTGGAAGTGTTCAGTCAGACCATGGCTTTGAACATGACGCCGCTGCATGTGGCCGATATTTTTCAGCGTCAGATGGCGGGGCATCCGCGTGCGTGGATTTTCACCTCGGCTACGCTGGCGATTGGCAAGGACTTTGGCCATTACTGCAGCGAGCTGGGCCTCATGGAGGCTGAAACCGCGCAGTGGGGCAGTCCCTTTGACTATGCGGCTAACAGCCTGTTGTACTGCCCGCCAGACATGCCGGAGCCGAATTCGCAGTTTTACAGCGAGGCGGTGGTTGAAGCCTGCTGGCCCGCGCTGGTAGCCTCGGGTGGACGCGCCTTTGTGTTGTGTACATCGCTGCGCGCCATGCGCCGCATTCACGAGCTGATCGAGGAGCGGCTGAGCCGCGCCAATCTGGATTACCCGCTGCTGCTGCAAGGCCAAAGCTCGCGTACTGAACTATTGGATCGTTTCCGCCGCCTCGGCAATGCCATCCTCGTGGCCAGCCAGAGCTTCTGGGAAGGCGTGGATGTGCGTGGTGAAGCACTGTCCCTCGTGGTTATCGACAAGCTGCCGTTTGCGCCACCGGACGATCCGGTGCTGGCAGCGCGCATTGAGCATCTGCGCAAGCAGGGCGGCAATCCCTTCTTCGACTATCAGCTCCCGCATGCGGTGATCAGCATGAAGCAGGGTGCTGGCCGGCTGATTCGCGATGAACGCGATCGTGGGGTGTTGATGGTCTGCGACCCGCGCATGATCAGCAAGCCTTACGGGCGCCGCATCTGGCAATCGTTGCCACCCATGAAGCGGACGCGCGAGATTGGCGAAGTCGAAGCATTCTTCGAGCGACTAGAGGCCGAAACGCGCGCGGAGTGATGGCGGGATAGCGAGAGCGCTTTCGCTATATTCGGCCGTAATCAGCGCGGTACAATAGCGACTTTCTCGCTATGCGGAGCGCATTGTGAAAGTTTTCGGCTTTACCGGTTTCAGCGGCTCAGGCAAGACCACGCTGCTGGAACAAATGATTCCCCTGTTTGTGCAAAAAGGCCTGCGCGTGTCGTTGATCAAGCACGCCCACCATCGCTTTGATGTTGATCATCCGGGCAAGGACTCGTATCGCCATCGCGAGGCCGGCTGCACGGAAGTGATGTTGGTATCGAGCAATCGCTGGGCGCTGATGCACGAGCTGCGCGGCGATGCCGAGCCCACGCTGGAAGAGCAAATTGCGCGCATGTCGCCCTGTGATCTCTTGCTGATCGAAGGCTACAAGAACAGTGATCTGCCCAAGATCGAGATCCATCGTCCCGACCATGTGGAAGACATGCTCTATCCCGGCCACAACGTGGTGGCCGTGGCCAGCGATGTGCCGCTTGAGCTGGACGTTCCGGTGCTGGACCTCAACTCGCCACCGGCGATTGTCGAGTTTGTGCTGAATTACACAGGATTGAATGCATGAGTGTCGATGTAAAAACCGCACCGCAAAAACCCTTGATGGAGCTGGATCAGGCGCTTGAGCTCTTGCTCGCGGGCGCCCATCCCGTCAATGACAGTGAGATGGTCTCGACCTTTGATGCTGTTGGTCGTGTGCTTGCCGAACCGCAATACTCCTCAATCAATGTGCCGCCGCTCGACAACTCCTCGATGGATGGTTACGCGGTGCGCTGTGCCGATGTGACAGCTGTTGGGACCACCTTGCCGGTGAGTCAGCGTATTCCTGCAGGCGCTGTGGGTAACCCACTGGCCGCCGGTACCGCCGCGCGTATCTTCACCGGTGCACCCATCCCGCCGGGTGCGGATGCGATTGTGATGCAGGAATACGTGAGCTTTTCTGATGGCCAGGCCACCTTCAACGCGCTGCCCAAGCCCGGCGAATGGATACGTCGCGCCGGCGAAGACATTGCCACGGGGGGCGAAGTGCTTTCGCGTGGAACACGTTTGCGTCCGCAGGAAATCGGTCTGGCCGCATCAGTTGGATTGGCTGCATTGCCGGTATTCCGCCGTATTCGCGTTGCGCTGTTTTCGACCGGTGATGAACTGGTCATGCCCGGCAATCCCTTGCCGCCCGGCGCGATCTACAACTCCAATCGCTTCCTGCTCAAAGGGCTGCTGGAGCAACTGGGCTGCACCGTCATCGATTTCGGCATCGTGCCGGACAAGTTGGAAGCCACACGCCAAGCTTTGCGTAAGGCCGCGGGTGAAGACCATGCCGACCTCATCCTCACTAGCGGCGGTGTGTCTATGGGCGAGGAAGATCACATTAAGCCCGCAGTCGAGGCAGAAGGTTCATTGGACCACTGGCTGGTAAACAGCAAGCCCGGTCGCCCTTTTGCATTTGGTCGTGTCATCACCGCAGGCAAAGAGTCCGCCTTTATCGGCCTGCCCGGCAATCCGGTGTCCAGCTTTGTCACCTTCTTGCTCTTGGTGGGGCCATTTATTCGCAAGCTGCAAGGCATGCCGATGGACGTTGCGTCAGCACTGCCCGTGGGGCTCAAACTTCAGGCCGGCTTTGATCAAGCCAAGGCGGATCGCCGCCGCGAGTTCCTACGTGCACGCGTTGGTGCCGATGGCTTGCTCGAACTCTTCCCCAATCAAAGCTCCGGTGTGTTGACCTCGGCGGCGTGGGCCGATGGCCTGATCGATAATCCGGCTGGCAATGCCATCAAGCGTGGCGACAGCGTCCGCTTTCTTCCCTTTTCCGAACTGTTGAACTGACATGGTGACCGTACTTTTCTTTGCCGGCCTGCGCGAGGCCGTCGGCACAGGTATCGAGGAGCTGGCGCTGCCAGCGGGCGTTGATACCGTCGCGGGTTTGCGTGACCATCTCATTGCGCGTGGTGAGCAGTGGCAAGCCTTGGCGACTGCCAAGAATCTCCGGGCTGCCGTCAATCAGGACATGGTGCCGCTGACGACCGCCATCAAGGATGGCGACGAAGTGGCCTTCTTCCCACCCGTGACTGGCGGTTAAGGTCAATACAGAGGTGAATGCAGTGAGCACGTTCAAGTATTCCGTCGCCGTTCAGGCAGCCGACTTTGATCTGAGTGCCGAAGTCCGCGCGCTTACCGCCGCCGATCATGCGGCAGGTGCGGTCGCCAGCTTTGTCGGTCTGGTGCGCGACAACAACGATGGCACCGGCGTAGCCGACATGACGCTAGAGCACTATCCCGGCATGACCGAAAAGGCGCTGGAGGAGATTGTGCTCAAGGCTGGCGAGCGCTGGGAGTTACTCGGCGTGCGCGTCATTCACCGCATCGGCCATCTCATGCCCGGTGATCAGATCGTGCTGGTGGTAGTCAGCAGCCCACACCGCGGCAATGCGTTTTCTGCCTGCGAATTCATCATGGATTACCTCAAGACCCAAGCGCCTTTTTGGAAGAAGGAAACCACCGATGTGGGTAGTCGCTGGGTCGATGCGCGAGTGAGTGATGATGATGCGATGGCGAAGTGGCGTGATCAAATCGGGCTGTAAGCTGATCTAAATTCGACCACTCCGGCAGAGCATTGCCACTACACCATCCGTTCGGCCTGTACCCACGCATCAAAGTCTGCAGCGCTGACGTAACCCAATGCGACAGCGGCCTCTTTTAACGTTGTCCCTTCCTTGTGCGCTTTCTTGGCAATCGCTGCAGCCTTGTCGTAACCGATATGTGGGCTGAGTGCGGTGACTAGCATGAGCGAGCGACCCAGCAGTTCGCTGATACGTTCCTGATTTGCCTCGATGCCACGCACGCAATGCACATCAAGGCTGCGCATGCCATCCGCCAGCAGGCGCGTACTCTGCAAGAAGTTATAGGCAATCATCGGTTTGAATACATTCAGCTCAAAGTTGCCTGAGGCCGCGCCTATCCCAATGGCAACGTCGTTGCCCATCACCTGACAACACAGCATCGTCACCGCTTCGCATTGGGTTGGGTTTACCTTGCCCGGCATGATTGAACTGCCGGGTTCGTTTTCCGGAATGCTGATTTCGCCTAGCCCAGAGCGTGGGCCTGATGCCAGCCAGCGAATGTCATTGGCAATTTTCATCAATGCCGTGGCCAGTGTCTTGAGGGCACCATGTGCAGTCACCAGCGCCTCATGCCCACCCAGCGCCGCAAACTTGTTCTCCGCCGTACGGAAGGGTAGGCCGGTGCGCAGTGACAATGCCGCTGCCACACGCACCCCAAATTCCGCGTGCGTATTCAGCCCCGTGCCAACCGCAGTCCCGCCAGCGGCAAGTGCCCAAATGCCATGCAGGCTCGCATCGAGCGCTTGCTCGGCCAGATCGAGTTGCGCTGCCCAGCCTGAAAACTCCTGCCCCAGCGTCAGTGGTGTGGCGTCCTGCAGATGGGTGCGCCCGATCTTCACCACCGTAGAAAACGCGTCGGACTTCAACGCGATTTGCTGCCTCAACTCGCGCAAAGCAGGTAGCACGTGTGCGCTCAACGCAATCGCCGCCGCCACATGCATGGCCGTCGGGAAAATATCGTTGGTCGATTGCCCCAGATTCACATGGTCGTTGGGATGCACGCGCCGTTGCTGCCCGCGCTCGCCACCCAGCAGTTCCGAGGCGCGGTTGGCCAGCACCTCATTCATGTTCATGTTGGTCTGCGTGCCCGAGCCGGTTTGCCACACCGCGAGCGGGAATGCGTCTGCATGCTGTCCGGCAATCACCTCATCGGCCGCGGTCATGATCGCCGTTGCAAGTGCGCGGTCCAACAGCCCCAGCTCGGCATTAACGGCTGCGCAGCTGTGTTTGACCAACGCCAAGGCGTGGATCAGTGCCGCCGGCACCTGCTCAGTGGAGATAGCGAAATACTGCAGCGAACGCTGCGTCTGCGCACCCCATAGCGCTGCCGCTGGAACGTCAATTTCCCCGAACGAGTCGGATTCGGTACGTGAATGTGCGGACATGAGGGCGGTATTCCAGTTGGGTTGAACAAAGGGCGTGATCTAACCTATTGAATAGGCTAGTTTTCCCGGCGCAATGTGGGCTGGCGAACAGAGCTAATCAGCACATGATGCGACTGTTCCCAGTATAGCCATGCACTTTTTCCTTATTGCTCAGCGCCTTATGCAGATGGAATGGCCTCAGTAAACTTTGTGCATGAAATTTCATATTCATTGACCTATATTAAGGAAGCAGTAAGAATTTATTGATACCTTCATAAGTAGATTCTTCGTCATGCCTGCATGACGAATTTGGCCCAAGCGGCCTGAAGGGACATGAAATGCTTCGAAAGTTCGGGTTTTTCACACGCATGACCGGTGCTGTACTGACTGGTCTGACCGTCGCAACGCTCCTGTTGCCCCTGTCTGCACAAGCTGCTGATCCACCAATCAAGGCGCCTGCTGTGGCTGAAGCGCCGGCAGCGTCAGCCCAAGCTGCTCCGGCAGCGGCCTCAGTTCCCCACAATGCCGCAGCCACTTGGCGAGATGCCCGTGGCGGTATCGCCGGCGTTACCACGGTGCGCGGGACCGAAACGGGTGTGCTCATCTCTGCTCAAGGCAACACCTGGCGGGCAATCCGCAATGGGTTGATCACGCCCTACGGTGGCGCCTTGCTGCTCACAGTGGCTGGGCTGATTCTGCTGTTTTATAAGAAATCCGGCACGATCAAGCTGCACACCCCCAAGACGGGTCGCAGCATGGAGCGCTTTACGCTCAACGAGCGGCGCGCCCACTGGCTGGTGGCGATCAGCTTTGTCTGTCTGGCGCTCAGCGGCATCATCCTGCTGTTTGGTAAGCACATCTTCCTCTGGCTGCTGGGCCATGATCTGTTCTCTTGGCTGGGCTGGCTGTCCAAGAACCTGCACATCGCCGCCGGCTTTATCTTCGTATTTGGTGTCGCCATCCTCTTCAAGATATTTTGGCGCGACAACCTGTGGGACAAATCCGATGCCGAGTGGATACGCAAGGGCGGCGGTTTGGCGACCAAAGAGCATGTGCCGTCACGCCGATTCAACTTTGGTGAAAAGGTCTGGTTCTGGCTCGGGCTCTCCTTTTTCGGCCTAATCATGATCGTCTCGGGTTTGGTGCTGACCTTCCCGAATCTCTTCGACACCCGGGCCGCCATGCAGTACGCCGAGATCGTGCATGCCATCTCCGCCTGTCTGGTGATTGCCATGTCGCTGGGCCATATCTACATGGGCACCGTCGGTATGGAAGGTGCCTTTGATGCCATGAAGACCGGTAAGGTCGATGAGGCCTGGGCCAAGGAACACCACGAGATTTGGTATCAGGAAGAGCTGGCCAAGCGCAACGGAGGCGGCTCGTGAGCGAGCAAAACGTCCGGCATCTGTGCATCGTCATGGAACGACGCACGTTGAGCAATAACCGCTGGGTCGATCACCAGTGGGAGGCCGTTGCCGTGCTGCCTGAACGAGGCGAATCCGCACCCTTGCGTCTGCTGAGCGATGCACAAAGCGAGCAGTGGCTTTTCCCCGCGCTCACCTTGACCCTGCATGCCGACGAAGTGGATGACTACCTGCTCAATTTGTCGGCGCCAGAGCCGCGCTTGTTCGTGATCACGCGCATGCAGGAAACACGCCCTGAGCCGGCATTTCTGTCGGTCAGCTACGGCGAAGCCGCGCGCATGCTGGATGCCGGCGAAACCGTTGATGGCATTCCGCTGCCGGAAGAGTTGTGGAACTGGGCCGCGGATTTTTCGCGCCAACATTTCCGCGAACCGGAACCCAAATTGCCAAAGCGCTATGCCCGCGCCCCGCAGCCCGAGGTGCGCTCATGAGCGAAACCCTGCACAAAGAAAACTTTGTCTCGCGCTGGTCACGCATCAAGCGCGAGATCGCCGGTGGCGCCGTGCCACCTGGCACCGTCGCGCCGGCTGCGGCCGAAGCGCCCGTATTGCCGTCGCTGGAAGCGATTGCTGCACAAGGGCTGGAGGCGGATTACACCGTTTTCCTGCAAGCCGGTGTGGAGTCGGGTGTGCGGCGTGCCGCCGTCCAGCAATTGTTTAGCCAACCCATCTTCAATGTGATGGATGGGCTGGATGTGTACATCGAAGACTTCAACGTCTACGAACCCTTGCTGGCATCCGAACTGCCGGGTCTGGCACATGCCCGCAGCATGCTGTTCCCGGAACCGGAAGCGCAGGCCACGGTAGCAGCAGAGGCCAATCAGACTGACGTTGCGGATCATGCTGAAACCACTGAAGAAGTTAAACCGGCAGAGGCAGAGCCCACCCCATGAGCACCAACGAGAGTTTCTTTCTGGATGTGAGCGCCGAACATGCGCCCGTGGTGGCGGCATTCCGCGCGGCGATGGGCTTGCCTGCCGTGGCGGCGGTTCAGGCCGTGGATTACCACTCGTCTGGCCGCACCCTGATCATTGGGCCGGCTGACATTGCGCTGGACTGGGCCGAGCGCCTGAAAGACCGGCTGGACATCAGCGTGCTGATGACCGAGGCCCGTGGCAATGAGGAGCTGCCACCGCTGAACACCTATCCGCTGTGCGGCGGCTGTGATGTCAGCGTTAAAGGCTGGCTAGGCAACTTCAGCGTGAGCTGGCAAGAGGCCCCCATTCCGCCGCACGGCGAAATGGGCGCGCTCGACTTCAGCCGCACCGAAGCGCGCAGCGAAAAATACGATCTGGTGTTTGATCTCTCGCGTGAAGCGCTGATTCGCCTGCCGCATCCGCCACAAGGTTACTTTGCCGCTGGGCGTGATCCGGTCGAGCAATTTGATGCGGTACTCAAACTCACCACCATGGTGGGCGAGTTTGAAAAGCCACGCTTCTTTGATTACAAGGCCGAGCAGTGCGCCCATGCGCGCAATCGCATTGAAGGCTGTAACAAGTGCATCGACATCTGCTCAACCGGCGCAATTACCGCCAAGGATGATGGCGTAAGCATCGAGCCGCATCTGTGCATGGGCTGTGGCGCTTGCGCCAGCGCCTGTCCAAGCGGCGCCATGCGCTACGCCTATCCCTCAGTACCTGAGCTAGGCCTGCGTCTCAAGACCATGCTGTCCGCGTATCAAAACGCCGGTGGTGAAGACGCGGTCATCGTCTTCCACGACCGCAAGGGCGAAGACTGGTTGCTGCGCCGGGCGCACCGACTGGGCTTGCCGGGCAATCTGTTGCCGGTCGGTGTGCATGACATTGCCAGCCTAGGCCCGGATTTGTTGCTGGGTGCGCTGTGCTACGGCGCTGCGCATGTGGTGGTACTGCAGGTCGATGAGATGCCTGAGGCATACACCGCCAATCTGCAGCGACAGATGATGCTGGTGAAAACCATCGTCAGCGGCTTTGGCTACCCAGAGTCTTCCTGTCGTCTTGTTGACGGAAGGGAGGGGGCCGATGGTTTTGCTATTCCAGACGGGCAGGCGGTGTGCCTGTCACCAGCCAGCTTTAATCTGTTTGCCGACAAGCGCCGTACGCTTGAATTCTGCATTGATCATCTGCAAGCCCAAGTCGCCAACGCTACCCAACCCGTTGAGCTGATTGTGCTGCCGGCTGATGCGCCTTTCGGCACGCTGGGCATCAATACCAACAGCTGCACGCTGTGTATGGCCTGTGTGGGCGCTTGTCCTGCCAAGGCGCTGCAGGACAACCCAGAGCTACCGCAGCTGCGTTTTATCGAACACAACTGCGTGCAGTGCGGCATCTGCGTCGATACCTGTCCGGAAAAGGCGCTCACTAAAACCGCACGCCTGCTGCTCACGCCGGAGGCCAAGAAGGCGGTTGTCCTCAACGAAGCCAAGCCCTTCCATTGCATCCGCTGTGCTAAGCCTTTCGGTACGCAAGCCATGGTGGACGGCATGTTGAAGCGCCTCAGTGGTCACAGCTTGTTTGCTGATGGCGCGGCACTGAAGCGTCTGCAAATGTGCGGCGACTGTCGTGTCGTCGACATGCTGGAAAGCAAGAATGAAATGACCGTGGAGGATCTGCCGCGATGAATGCGCCCCTGCATGCCATGCTGGCCGACGAAGATCTGGCGCGGGCGGATGCCTACGCTGTGCTGGCCCGTCTGCTGTTTGTCGCACCGGATGCCGACTTACTCTCCACGCTCCGCCACTCTGTGCGCGACGGCGAGGGCGAGCTCACCACGGCCTGGAATGCGCTATGTGCCGCGGCTGATGATGCCAAGGCTATTGGCGATGAATACGACCATCTCTTCATCAGCATCTCCAAGCCTCCAGTGGCGCTGTACGCCTCTTGGTACCTGACGGGTTTCCTGATGGAAAAGCCGCTAGCGTTGTTGCGTGATGATCTCGCAGCGCTCGGCCTGAGCCGCAGCGCCGGGCAGAACGATCCCGAAGATCACATCGCCGGCGAGCTGGATGTCATGCGCCATCTGATCATGCGTCAGAACGGCGACCAGGCGAATTTCTTCAAGCGCCATCTGCAGCCTTGGTATGCCGATCTATGCGCTGCCCTGACACAAGCCCCCGGTGCGCGTTTCTACCGGGTACTGGCTGATTTCATGCGTGTGTTCCTCAACATGGAACGTGATTACTTTTCCCTGCAAGCCGCCGCTGGAGGTGTGAGATGAGCAAGCAATCCAAACCCATCACTGAAACCGTGACTGAAAAGGCGGCAGTGCAGCCCAACAGCAAGCCGAACACAAAGCCAGACAGCAAGCGCCGCAACTTCCTCATCGGCGCGGGGCTGGGCAGTGTCGGTGCCGCGGCCGCACTGGTTAGCGCAGGGGCCATCAAGCCCACGGCTGAGCCAACAGCAGAGAAGGAAGTTGAGGGCAAGGGCTATCGGGAAACCGAACATGTCCGTCGTTATTACGGCACCACGCGTATCTGATCGGAGAACATCATGCTCACCAGAAAATCATCTTCGGCTGCTCCAGTTCAACACGCTGACATGCAAGCCTCTCCGACGCAGGGTGGCCTCCGCCAAAGTCTGCCCGAGGCCATTGATCGCCGAACCTTCATGAAGCGCTCCGGCCTCGCCGCCGGTGCGGGGGCTTTCGCCACGCAACTGCCGTTCAATCTGATCGACAAAGCCGAGGCCAAGGGCGAAGCCCCGCCAGACGGCAAGATCGAAGTGAAGCGCACCGTCTGTACGCACTGCTCGGTCGGCTGTGCCGTCGATGCCGAGGTCAAGAACGGGGTGTGGATTGGCCAAGAGCCCGTGTTCGATTCGCCCATCAACCTTGGCGCGCACTGCGCTAAGGGCGCATCGGTACGCGAACACGGCCACGGTGAAATGCGCCTCAAGTATCCGATGAAGCTGGTCGACGGCAAGTATGTGCGCATGAGCTGGGACGACGCCTACAAGGAAGTCGGCGACCGTCTGCTCAGGCTGCGCAAGGACCACGGGCCAGATTCGGTGTACTGGATCGGCTCGTCCAAGCACAACAACGAACAGTCTTATCTGCTGCGCAAGTTCGTGTCCTTCTGGGGCACCAATAACTGCGACCACCAGGCGCGCATCTGCCACTCCACCACGGTGGCTGGCGTTGCGAACACCTGGGGTTACGGCGCCATGACCAACTCCTACAACGACATGCAAAATTCGAAGGCCATGCTGTTCATGGGCTCGAACGCCGCCGAGGCCCACCCGGTCGCCATGCTGCATGTGCTGCATGCCAAGGAAGCGGGCTCCAAGCTCATGGTCATCGACCCGCGCTTTACGCGCACCGCAGCCCGCGCTGACCAATACGTACGCATTCGTTCCGGCAGCGACATTGCGGTGATCTGGGGCATTCTGTATCACGTCTTCAAGAACGGCTGGGAAGACCAGCGTTACATCGACGACCGCGTCTACGGCATGGACAAGGTCAAGGCCGAGGTGATGACTTGGACCCCCGACAAGGTGCTGGAAGCCACTGGCGTACCGGAAGACCAGCTCTACAAGATCGCCGAGACCATGGCCAAGAACAAGCCCAGCACCATTGTCTGGTGTATGGGCCAAACCCAGCACACCACGGGTAACGCCATGGTGCGTGCGTTCTGCTGCTTGCAGCTGGCGCTCGGCAACATCGGTGTGTCGGGTGGCGGTGCCAATATCTTCCGCGGCCATGACAACGTGCAAGGCGCCACCGACGTTGGCCCTAACCCAGACTCACTGCCCGGCTACTACGGCATTGCAGCCGGCGCATGGAAGCACTGGGCGGCGGTGTGGGGCGTGGATTACGACTGGATCAAGGGGCGCTACGCCTCCGAAGCCATGATGACCAAGCCCGGCATGACCGTCTCGCGCTGGATCGACGGTGTACTCGAAAAGAACGAGAACATCGATCAAGACAGCAACCTCAAGGCGGTGGTGTATTGGGGCATGGCACCCAACTCGCAAACGCGCGGCAAGGAAATGATCGACGCCATGAAACAGCTCGATACGCTCGTCGTGATCGATCCGTATCCATCCGCCACTGCCGCGATGGCGGCCATGGCGCGCAAGGACGGTGTGTATCTGCTGCCCGCCGCAACGCAGTTTGAAACCACCGGTTCTTGCACCGCTTCAAACCGCTCGCTGCAGTGGCGCGAACAGGTGATCAAGCCGCTGTTCGAATCGCGTCCTGATCACGTGATCATGTATCAGCTGGCCCGCGTGTTCGGCTTTGAAAAAGAGCTGGTCAAGAACATCAAGGTCGAGAACGACGAACCAAGCATGGAAGACACCCTGCGCGAAATCAACAAGGGCACGTGGACCATTGGCTATAGCGGCCAGTCACCAGAGCGGCTCAAGCTGCACATGAAGAACATGCAGACCTTTGATCCCAAGACCCTGCGTGCGAAGGGCGGGCCATGCGATGGCGAGTTCTTCGGCTTGCCGTGGCCGTGCTGGGGTACGCCGGAAATGAAGCATCCGGGGTCGCCAAACCTGTACGACACCAGCAAGCATGTGATGGATGGCGGCGGTAACTTCCGCGCCAACTTTGGTGTCGAGCGCGAGGGCGTGAGCCTGCTCGCTGGCGACGGCTCGGCCTCCAAAGGAGCCGATCTGCAATTTGGCTACCCCGAGTTTGATCATCTGCTGCTCAAGAAGTTGGGCTGGTGGGACGAGCTGACCGATGAGGAAAAGAAGAAGGCCGAAGGCAAGAACTGGAAGACCGACTTGTCCGGCGGCATCATCCGTGTGGTCATGAAGAACCACGGTTGCCATCCTTTTGGCAACGCCAAGGCGCGCGCTGTGGTGTGGAACTTCCCCGACCCAGTGCCGCAGCACCGTGAGCCGCTGTACTCCACCCGTCCCGATCTCGTTGCCAAGTATCCGACGCACGATGACAAGAAAGCCTTCTGGCGCTTGCCCACGCTCTACAAGTCGGTGCAGCAAAAGAACGTTGCCGACAAGGTGGCAGATAACTTCCCGCTCATCCTCACCTCTGGCCGTCTGGTCGAGTACGAAGGTGGCGGCGAGGAAACTCGTTCCAACCCATGGCTGGCTGAGCTGCAGCAGGAAATGTTCATCGAGATCAACCCGGCCACTGCCAACGATCGCGGCATCCGCAATCACGACTGGGTGTGGGTCAAGTCACCGACCGGTGCGCAGATCAAGGTGCGTGCACAAGTGACCGAGCGTGTGGGCAGAGACACCTGCTTCATGCCGTACCACTTCTCTGGTCACTGGATGGGCGAGGACATGCTCAAGTACTACCCCGATGGTGCACATCCGATTGTGCGTGGTGAGGCGGCCAATACCGCAACCACCTACGGCTACGACAGCGTGACGATGATGCAGGAAACCAAGACGACTGTTTGCCAAGTCGTTAAAGCGTAACCGCAGGCATAACGAGAAGAAACGAGGAGACAAATCATGGCCCGCATGAAATTCCTGTGTGATTCCGAGCGCTGTATCGAGTGCAACGGATGCGTCACTGCCTGTAAGAACGAGCATGAAGTGCCCTGGGGCATCAACCGCCGCCGCGTGGTGACACTCGGCGACGGCCAGCCCGGCGAGAAATCAGTCTCGGTGGCGTGTATGCACTGCAGCGATGCCCCGTGCATGGCGGTTTGTCCGGTCGATTGCTTCTATCACACCGACGAAGGCGTGGTGCTGCACGACAAGGACATGTGTATCGGCTGTGGCTACTGCTTCTACGCCTGTCCGTTTGGCGCACCGCAGTATCCGCAAAACGGTGCCTTCGGTCAGCGCGGCAAGATGGACAAGTGCACCTTCTGCGCCGGTGGTCCCGAAGCCGACAACTCGCAAGAGGAGTTTGAACACTACGGCCGCAACCGCCTTGCAGAGGGCAAGCTGCCGCTGTGTGCCGAGATGTGTTCCACCAAGGCGCTGCTCGCTGGCGATGCCGACGTGCTGGCCGATGTGTTCCGCGAACGTGCGCTCACCCGTGGCAAGGGCGGCGAGCTGTGGGGCTGGAGCACTGCCTATGGCAAGGGCGACATGCCGCCCCCGCCGGAGGCCAAGAAGAAGGAGGCCAAGTGATGAAGACGTTGCTCATCTCCAGCGCAGTTGCGCTACTGCTGACGGCCTGCGGCGAATACCCGCAGACCGTGGTCTACAAACAAGGCGAATATCAAGGCAAGACCGACACGCGCCCCTATGACAACCCGCCATGGAATGGCGACAAGGCTGCGTGGGAGAACGACATCCGCGGCCGTGGCCAAAACCAGAACGAATACAAGCGCGTCAATTGAGGCGAGGAGAGCAATCATGAAACGACTGAGCATCTGTCTTGCCCTGCTGATCAGCAGCAGCGTCATGGCCAAGCTGCCGCCACCGTCTGACGAGGCCAAGCTCAAGGCGCTGGAAACCAAACAGAAAACTGCGCACACCGACAAAGTCTCGGCTTTCCAACTGTGCAAGGCGCAGGACAAAGTTGCCGAGCGCTACCGCAAGGGCAACAAGGATGCAGGCGCGGTTGTCGCCACGCCAAAGTGCGAAGACCCCGGCCCCTTCGTATTTGTCCCGCCAGAAGCTGCGCCAGCGCCGGCGACAACGGCAGCCGCAGCCCCCGCTGCAGCGCCGGGGACACCGCCTTCAATTGCACCGGGTGGCGCCACCACTGGCAAGTCTCTACCCGATAGCGCACAAAAAACCGCCCCACCCGCGACGAAATAAATCCCTCTGTTGTTGAAATCCCTGTCGTTGCTGCACCATGCAAAACGGCGAACCCGTCCAAAGGTTCGCCGTTCTTTTTTGTGCAGCTAGAAGATCTGTTTAGAGCGTCGCTAGCAAACCGTTGAAGGTCTTGCTTGGGCGCAGGGCGGCAATGGTTTTGGCATCGTCGGTGCGGTAGTAGCCGCCCAGATCAACGGGCTTGCCACCCGCGGCGATGATCTCGCTGATGATGGTCACTTCGTTGGCGCGCAGTTCCTTGGCCAGCGGCGCAAAGTGGGCTTGCAGTGCCGTGTCTTCGGTTTGTGCGGCCAGTGCCTCGGCCCAGTAGAGGGCGAGGTAGAAGTGGCTGCCGCGCACGTCAAACTCGCCGGGCTTGCGGCCGGGGGAGCGGTTGTCGTCGAGGAAGCGCGCATTGGCTTGGTCCAGCGTCTTGGCAAACACTTTGGCCTTGCCGTGGTTCGCTGTGTTGCCCAAGTGTTCAAACGACGCCGCCAGCGCAAGGAACTCGCCGAGCGAATCCCAACGCAAATGGCTGTCTTCCACAAACTGCTGCACGTGCTTGGGGGCTGAGCCGCCCGCGCCGGTTTCGAACAAACCACCACCGTTCATCAGCGGCACGATGGACAGCATCTTGGCGCTGGTGCCCAGCTCCATGATGGGGAACAGATCGGTCAGGTAATCACGCAGCACATTGCCGGTGACCGAGATGGTGTCTTGGCCCTTGCGGATGCGATCAATCGAGAACTTGATGGCCTCGACCGGCGACAGAATTTTCAGCGTCAGGCCGCTTGTGTCGTGGTCGGCCAGATACTTTTTTACCTTGGTGATCAGTTGGCGATCATGGGCGCGGTTTTCGTCCAGCCAGAAAACGGCGGGCGTGTTCGACAAACGGGCGCGGTTCACAGCCAGCTTGACCCAATCTTGAATCGGCGCGTCCTTCACCTGGCACATGCGCCAGATGTCACCTGCACCCACCTGATGTTCAAAGATCACCTGACCGGCTTCGTCGCTCACGCGCACGGTGCCATCGGCAGGGATTTGGAAAGTCTTATCGTGCGAGCCGTATTCCTCGGCTTGCTGCGCCATCAGGCCCACGTTCGGTACGCTACCCATGGTCGTGGGGTCGTAGGCGCCGTGCTGCTTGCAGTCGTCGATCACAACTTGGTAAATACCGGCATAGCAACGGTCGGGGATCACGGCCTTGGTGTCTTGCAGCTTGCCTTCGGCGTTCCACATCTTGCCGGAATCGCGAATCATCGCCGGCATGGACGCATCCACAATCACATCGCTCGGCACATGCAAATTGGTAATGCCCTTGTCCGAATTGACCATGGCGAGGGCAGGGCGGTCGGCGTACAGCGCCTGAATGTCAGCTTCGATGGCGGCACGTTGTGCCTCGGGCAGGCTGGCAATCTTGGCGTACAGGTCGCCGAGACCATTGTTGGTATCAAAGCCAATCTCAGCCAGCACCGCAGCATGCTTCTCCAACACCGGCGCATAGAACACCGACACAAAGTGACCGAAGATGATCGGGTCCGACACCTTCATCATCGTGGCCTTCAGGTGCACCGAGAACAGCACCCCCTTTTGCTTGGCATCCGCAATCGCAGCGTCAATAAAACTGCGCAGGGCAGCCTTGCTCAGCACCGATGCATCGATAATTTCACCCGCCAGCACTGGCGTCTTGGCCTTGAGTACGGTCACGCTGCCATCAGCGGCAATGTGCTCGATCTTCACGCTACCGGCCTTGTCGATCAGTGCGGATTTCTCGGTGCCGTAAAAGTCGCCCGTCTCCATGTGCGACACATGCGACTTCGAATCAGCGCTCCACGCCCCCATGCTGTGGGGGTTCTTGCGTGCAAAGCCTTTGACAGATAGCGGCGCGCGGCGGTCGGAGTTGCCTTCGCGCAGCACCGGGTTCACGGCGCTGCCCTTGACCTTGTCATAGCGCGCCTTCACGTCCTTCTCGGCATCGTTGGCCGGGTTTTCCGGATAGTCCGGGAGATCGTAGCCCTTGCTTTGCAGCTCCTTGATCGTGGCCTTGAGCTGAGGAATCGACGCGCTGATGTTCGGCAGCTTGATAATGTTGGCTTCTGGCTTGGTCGCCAGTTCGCCCAGTTCCTTCAGGTGGTCGCCAATGCGTTGCTCAGGCTTCAGGCGCTCGGGGAAGGAGGCAATCACGCGGCCAGACAACGAAATGTCGCGGGTTTCAACGGCAATGCCAGAACCCTTGGTGAAGGCCTGAATGATCGGCAGGAGCGAGCGGGTGGCGAGCGCAGGGGCCTCGTCGGTGAGGGTATAAATGATCTTTGCGTCGCTCATGGTCCTTCGTCTCCGTGGTTACTGGGTTTGCTGCAGAAACGTGATTATAAGTTGCGGGGGCTGGGCATGGCGAAACGTGTTCGAAACAGTCTAAGGACGTTTCTGCAATAGTTTGACCGACTGCGAGCTGACAAGATGATGCTTATATGGAATAGGATGCTAGAGTTTTGTTGTGAGCTAACTTATCGATCCTCGTAGTTGTCAATTAATTACGTAATAGGAGAAGCAGTGATAACACCAGACGATGCAAAAATAATTGCTTCAAGAGGCGGTGGATTAATACTAGATGCAACGAAATTCACCCCGGACGATCTGATGGTAATTGCTAGTCGTGCAGCAGATGGAGGGGGATTAGTAATCCTTCGCAACGCAGGTCGAATTACTCCAGATGATGCAAAAATAATCGCGTCTCGTGGTGGCGGTAAGGTTGTGCTCGATTATGTAGCTTGAGCGTTATGCAATTAAGCCTGTAATCAAACCACGGGAGCTAAAGGACTCAGTTTCAGTTTATTCCCGGACTTGGACCTCTTTAGTTACTGCTGCTGGCTGATACTATTGTTCATCCTTACTTCTTTTGCCTGATTGACCATGCGACTTCCTTACAAGGTTGGTGTTGCAGCATTTACGCTTCTTTCAGGATGCGCCTCACAAAGCTGGCAGCACTCATTAATTACAGACCCGGCTCAGGCGACTAAGCAGTTGACTGCGGATGACGCCTACTGCACGTTGCTCGGATACGGGGCTGCCCCGATGCCAGACATAGTAGCGGCACCTCAGCCGACAACTACTTATGTAAATGGACAAGTAAGGACCTATAACACGACTACTGGGCAGACCAGCTACGGCACCTACACAGGGACAGCAACCACTGGTGCCTCAGGAGGTTTCGGGGGGGGCATGGCCAGCGGCATGGCATCGGGAATGAGCATGGGTGCCGCGATAGCTGCGGCTCAGACCCAGGATTTAGTCAAGAAAACCTGCATGGTGAAGAAGGGCTGGAACTCTGTTCCATCGGGGACCGCCATCAATGCCGGGGGCACTACGAGTGTCCCCGCATCAGCACTCCCCCATAATTCAACGGCACCTGCTTTGACAACCGATATCGCTAGTATTTACCCGACTCCCGAGTCTGAGTGGTACGCCGATATGAATGAGTTTCTCTGGTTCTTCCCCGACTACCGATTCGGCGCAAAATTGGATTCTTTCGACTCGCAGGTTCGTAAGTATTTGGCAGCAGGCGTTGCTGGCCCTTTGGCACTAATGACAGCGCACGAGGATTTGGTCGCTGCCAAAAGAGGGGCGCCTGCGCCAACGGGAGCGGCTGCTAATTTTTACAAGTTTTACTCAGGGGCTGTAGCTGGTGCCCCACTCGACCAAGCAACGTTCGGGTACATGAACTCGACAGGGCTCGAGGGGCTACCAAAGAATCAGCAACGCGCGGTGTATTGGGCGCAAAAATCTGCCCAAGCAGGGAGCCCCAACGGGCAGTTACTGTACGGTGATTTCCTGTTTAACGGAAATGGCATTAAGGCAAATCGAGTAGTCGGCTACTCATTTGTGAAAAAGGCTGCGGCCAAGGACAAAGACGCTAGGGATGTGCTCAGGGAGATGGAAAAGGTAATGACCCCCACTGAATTGAGTGCGGTGAAGTAACTTCGGCCGACCGGAGCTGCTTCCCTTCGTTCTGTGATTAAAAGTCCCGTTGGGCACTGCGCTCTTGCATATTCAGAAACGACCACGCCAATACACGACTTTCCTTCTGCCCGTGCTTCATCTTAATCACCTGACTTTGTGCCACGCCTACACGGTGCAGCGCGCGTGAGAGCGCCGGCAGCGTGGCTGCCTTGGATACCAGCGAGGTGAACCACAGGCATTGCTGTGGGATGCTGGCGCTTTCTTCAATCATGCGGAGGATGAAACCCTCTTCACCGCCGGGGCAGCACAGCTCGTTGGGCTGGCCGCCAAAGTTGAGTGGGGCCGATTCTTTAAGTACCCCTTTGCGTGGCACCGCTTTGCCCAAGTTACTGACCTTACGTTTTGAACCAGCTTGCGCTTCGGCCATGGAGGCATGGAAGGGCGGGTTGCACAGGCTGAGGTGAAAGCGCTCGCCGCTCTGCACCACGCCTTTGAAAATGGCATTGCGGTCGCGTTGCAAACGCAGCTCGATCTGCGCGGGTGTTATTTCATTCGCGTCGAGGATGGTTTGGGCACTTGCGATAGCGTCTGCATCGATATCACTGCCAACCACTTGCCAGCCGTACTCGCGCTGGGCTATCAGCGGGTAGATGATGTTGGCGCCGGTGCCAATATCGAGCAGGCGCACGTTGTTGCCGGTGGGGATGGTGCCGTTGTTGCCTGCTGCCAGCAGATCGGCCAGATGGTGCACATAGTCGGCGCGGCTGGGGATGGGCGGGCACAGGTACTGCGGTGGAATCTGCCAATCGCGAATGCCGTAGTGCTGCGCCAGCAGGGCGGCATTGAGCGCACGCACGGCCTGTGGGTCGGCAAAGTCGATGCTCACATCCGCATAGGCATTGGGGCGCACAAAGGCCTGCAATGCGGGGTAGGCCGCCAGTAGCTGGGGAAAGTCGTAGCGCCCCTGATGGCGGTTGCGTGGATGAAAGCTGGCGGTGGTGGTCACGGGCTTGTGTGAGACGTTGCTTAGAGCGCCCTAACGATAATGCCGGGCTGCGGTAGGTGTGCTGTAAGAGCGGATCATATCAAGTAACAGTAGCGGCTTTGCTTGCCAGCGCAGCAGCAAAAAGGCGAACCCGAGGGTTCGCCTTTTTATTTCCGGGCTATGCCGGACTATCGCTGGCGTGTGACTTAGATACAGGCCAGCGAGGTGCCGCCGTCTTTCTTGAGCTGACTCAGTGCTACGCGTTGTTCCTTCTTGCCTGCGTTTTCGTCAGTCTGTGCTTGCTTGAGCTTGGTTTCTTCAGCCTTGCGCAGGTCTTTCCACTTGGCGATGTCGGCAGTGGCGGTGTCCTTGTTGCCATCCTTCGGCAGCGTCTTCTGATGATGGTGGGCATCGTTGAGGCTGGCGTTGATGCGGGCAATTTCAGTGGACGAGTCGATGATGACGGCATGTGCCGCATTCACCTTGTTGCAGGCGGTTGCTTGTGCCTTCTGTGCGCCACTGTATTTTTCGACATCCAGTTGTGGCTTGGGGGCGTCGCGCTTGACGCATTGCTCGGGTGTCTTGCCTGACGGCACTTCACCCATGGGGCAGACCAGTGCCAGTGCAGGGGCTGCATAGAGTGTGCTGGCCAGCATTGCGACGCCGATACGCTTTGAAATCCATCCTTGCTTGATGCTCATTGTTATCTCCTGGTTACGAACATAGTGTTACGAAACGGCTACAACAATTGCGATTGCAGGATCGTTCACAGCGGCCAGTACTGCTTTGCGGCTGACTGTGTATTGCAGCGTACTCTGATTCGAGTGCTTGCTAACTTTTTTGTACTGTAGGCGCGGCAGAGTGGCGCCGACTTGATCTTGCACAAGTCGGCGGTATTTGATTTTTACGGCGTGGATTGGTGTGAATTGGCGTGGGTTAGGGCTGCTGGCCCCACGCGATGACGTGTTGCACCGCGGCTTGCCAGCGGTCGAGGATGGCGGCTCGAGTGCTGCTGTCCAATTGCGGTTCGAAGCGCTGGTCTTCTTTCCAGTGGCTGGCTATGACGTCTTGATTGGCCCACAGGCCGCAGCCGAGCCCGGCGAGATAGGCCGCGCCGAGCGCAGTAGTTTCGGTCTGGCGTGGGCGCACGACGGGTACGCCGAGTAGATCAGCCTGCCGTTGCATGAGCAGATTGTTGCGGGCGGCGCCGCCATCGACGCGTAGCTCGGTCAATGGTACGGGGGCATCTTGCTGCATGGCACCCAGCACATCGGCGCATTGCAGGGCAATGGCATCTAGCGCAGCGTGGGCAATGTGGGCGCGGTTGGTGCCGCGTGTCATGCCAAACAGCGTGCCGCGGGCATCGGCCTCCCACCACGGTGCACCCAAGCCAGTGAAGGCAGGAATGAGCATGACGCCGCCACTGTCCGGCACGCTGCGTGCGAGGTGTTCGATCTCGGCGGCGCTGCCGATCAGGCCCAGCCCATCGCGCAGCCACTGAACAATCGCTCCGCCCATGAACACGCTGCCTTCCAGCGCGTACTGGCGTGAGCCGCCAATCTGCCAGGCAATGGTGCTGAGCAGGCGCTGCTGCGAGGCGACGATCTGGCTGCCGGTGTTCATTAACATGAAGCATCCGGTGCCATAGGTGTTCTTAGCCATGCCGGGCGTGAGGCAGGCTTGGCCGAAGGTGGCGGCCTGCTGGTCGCCCGCTAATGCCGCAATGGGGATGGGGCTGCCAAACACGTCGGCATCGGTTTCGCCCAGTACGCCGCTGCTATCCACAATGCGCGGCAGGACAGACGGCGGGATGCGGAACAGCGCCAGCAGCTCGTTATCCCAATCGCCGGTGTGCAGATTGCACAGTAGGGTGCGCGAGGCGTTGCTGGCATCGGTGACATGCAGGCGGCCATCAGTGAGGCGCCATGTCAGCCAGCTGTCGATGGTGCCAAAGGCCAGCTCGCCACGCTCAGCGCGTTCGCGTGCGCCGGGTGTGTGGTCGAGCAGCCACGCGAGCTTGGTGGCAGAAAAGTAGGGGTCAAGACGCAGGCCGGTCTTGGCCTGCACCAGTGGCTCTAGGCCTTCCGCACGCAGGGTGTCGCACACGGCGGCGGTACGTCTGTCTTGCCAAACGATGGCTGGGGCGAGCGGCAGACCTGTGCTGCGGTCCCACAGCACCGTGGTTTCGCGCTGGTTGGTGATGCCGATGGCGGCAATATCGGTGGCGTTGAGTTGGGCGTTATGCAGGGCTTCGCGCGCGGTGGTGAGCTGGGTCTGCCAGATTTCCATGGCGTCATGCTCGACCCAGCCAGGCTGCGGAAAGTGCTGCGCAAACTCGCGCTGCGCCTGACCGTGGATGGTGCCGTTGGCATCAAACACTAAGGCGCGTGAACTGGTTGTGCCTTGATCGAGGGCGAGGATGAAGCTCATGCGGACGCCTTGTTCTCTGTGTTGCGATGTTGTTGATGTTGCGGGTGGTTCTCGGCAAACCATTGAGCAAAGTCTTGCTGTTGTTGCGCGCTCATGGCCAACCCCGCTTTGGTTCGGCGCCACAGAATGTCGTCGGCGCTGTGCGCCCATTCGTTGCGGATGAAGTGGATGGCTTCGAGCTCACACAGTCCCGCGCCAAAGTCACGGCCCAGATCGGCGCTGCTGTTTACGTTCTCCAACAGACCAAAGGCCAGTGTGCCGTGGCGCGCCCACAGGCCTTCTACGATGATTCCCGGCAGATGGTGGAATGCTTGAAAGAACTCAGCCGTTGCCGCGGTGAAGTCGCCATCGCCACCGGGCAGCGGGGTGCCGGCCGTCCATGGCGTGCCGAGGTGAGGGAACCACTGGCTGAGGGTGTGCAGTACTTCCTCCGCCAGATGGCGGTGGGTGGTGAGCTTGCCGCCGAAGATGGACAGCAGCGGTGTGTCTTGGGCGGCATCGAGCACCAGCTTGTAGTCGCGCGTGACGCGCGAGGGGTTGGCTTTGCCGTCGTCATACAGCGGGCGCAGGCCGGCAAAGCGCCAGACGATATCGGCTTCGCTGAGCGGCTGTGCCAGATAGCGGTTGGCGGCGCGCAGCAGATAGGCAACCTCGGCCTCGCTGGCTTCGGGGCTGGGGCTGGGGGCGTCGGCGCGGACATCGGTGGTGCCAATGAGCGTCCAGTGCGTGTGGAAGGGCAGCAGAAAGATCACGCGGCCATCGTCGTTTTGCAGGGTGTAGGCGTGATCGCCCGCATGACAACGCGGCACGACGATATGGCTGCCGCGCACGAGCTGGACTTGTGGGTGGCTGCTGTTGTGCCCGCCATCCAAGGTATCGAGCACCTTGGCTACCCACGGGCCGGCGGCATTGACGATAGCTTTGGCGCGTACTTGTGTGTCGTTGCCATTGCTACCATTGCTTTGCACGCGACAGACCCAGTCGCCATCCACTTCACGCTGCGCGCCGACAAAGCGCGCATGGGTGAGAATGTCGGCCCCGCGTGCTTCGGCATCGCGCAGGGTGAGGATCACCAGCCGGGCGTCGTCCACTTGTACATCGAAATAGACAAAGCCTTGTTGATAGCCGGGCTTGAGCGGCGCGGCCCACTCGGAACCATCGTCAAGGCGAATGCGCGTGGCGGCGGGCAGGGCGCCGCTGCCGCCGATATGGTCGTACAGCCACAGCCCGAGCTGAATCATCCAGGCGGGGCGTTGTTCGGGCGTGTGGGGCAGCACAAAGCGGCAGGGGCGGGTGAGGTGCGGGGCAATGCGCATTAGCGTGGCGCGCTCTTGCAGCGATTCGCGCACCAGCCCAAAGGCGTATTGCTCCAGATAACGCAGCCCGCCGTGAATGAGCTTGCTGCTGGCCCAAGAGGTGGCGCCACCCGGATCACCTGCGTCGAGCAGGCATACGGAGAGCCCGCGCCCGGCGGCATCGCGTGCCACGGCGGCGCCGTTGATGCCGCCACCGACGATCAGTAAGTCATACGCCTGCATTTGGTTTTCCTTGGTGTTCTTTTGCGCTGGGTCAACTCAATGCCTGACTGCCCTTGAAATGATAACCCCGGGCCCCACTTGAGTGTCATACCAATTTCTCTCTGGAGAATCGAATGCGTTTCGACAAACTGACGACCAAATTTCAGCAGGCTTTGGGCGATGCTCAGAGTCTGGCGCTCAATAACGACCAGCAATTCATCGAGCCGCAGCACTTGCTGCTGGCCCTGATTGATCAGGACGATGGCGGCGTGCGTTCGCTGCTGGCACGTGCTGGCGTGAATGTAGGCCCGCTGCGTACCGATCTCGGCGCAGCGATTGGGCGCTTGCCCAAGGTGGAAGGGCATGGCGGCGACGTGACGGTGGGCCGCGATCTCAACAGCCTGCTTAACCTGACCGACAAGGCCGCTAGCAAAGCCGGCGACCAGTTCATTGCCAGTGAAATGTTCCTGCTTGCCCTTGCAGACGACAAGAGCGAGACAGGGCGCTTGCTCAAGACGCATGGCCTGCAGAAGAAGGCGCTGGAAGAGGCAATCGCCGCGGTGCGTGGTGGGCAAAGCGTGAACGATCAGGAAGGCGATGCCAACCGCGAGGCGCTGAAGAAGTACTGCATGGACCTGACCGACCGGGCGCGCCAAGGCAAGCTCGACCCGGTGATTGGCCGCGATGACGAGATTCGCCGTGCGATCCAAATTCTGCAACGACGCACCAAGAACAATCCGGTGCTGATCGGTGAGCCGGGCGTGGGCAAGACCGCGATTGTGGAAGGCTTGGCCCAGCGCATCATCAATGACGAGGTGCCGGAAACCCTGAAGGGCAAGCGTGTCATGAGCCTGGATATGGCCGCACTGCTGGCGGGCACGAAATATCGTGGTGAATTTGAAGAGCGCCTGAAGGCTGTGTTGAACGACATCGCCAAAGAGGAAGGTCGCATCATTCTGTTCATCGATGAAATTCACACCATGGTCGGCGCAGGCAAGGCCGAGGGTGCGATGGACGCCGGCAATATGCTGAAGCCCGCGCTTGCGCGCGGCGAGCTGCATTGCATTGGCGCGACGACGCTGGACGAATACCGCAAGTACATCGAGAAGGATGCTGCGCTGGAGCGCCGCTTCCAGAAGGTGCTGGTGGATGAGCCGAGCGTGGAATCGACCATCGCCATCCTGCGTGGCTTGCAGGAAAAGTACGAGCTGCATCACGGCGTGGACATTACCGACCCAGCCATTGTGGCGGCGGCAGAGCTCTCACACCGCTACATCACGGATCGCTTCTTGCCGGACAAGGCCATCGACTTGATCGATGAAGCCGCATCACGCATCAAGATGGAAATCGACTCCAAGCCGGAGGTGATGGACAAGCTGGATCGTCGTTTGATTCAGCTGAAGATCGAACGCGAAGCGGTGAAGCGCGAAAAAGACGATGCCTCGAAGAAGCGCTTGGCGCTGATTGAGGAGGAGATTGGGCGCCTGCAAAAAGAGTATTCCGACCTTGAAGAGATCTGGAAGGCCGAGAAGGCACAGGTGCAAGGCGCAGCGCACATCAAGGAAGCCATCGAGAAGCTGAAGATTCAGATGGCCGATTTGCAGCGCAAGGGCCAGCTCGATAAGGTGGCCGAGCTGCAGTACGGCCAGCTGCCTAAGCTGGAAGAGCAGCTCAAGGCGGCAGAAAAGAACAACGACAATGCGCAGCCTAACAAGCTGCTGCGCACGCAGGTGGGTGCTGAGGAAATTGCCGAAGTGGTGTCGCGTGCGACCGGCATTCCTGTGTCGCGCATGATGCAAGGCGAGCGCGAGAAGCTGCTCAAGATGGAAGACAAGTTGCACGAGCGTGTGATTGGTCAGGACGAAGCTGTGCGTTTGGTGGCGGATGCGATCCGTCGCTCGCGTGCCGGGCTCTCTGATGAAGGTAAGCCCTACGGCTCTTTCCTGTTCCTCGGCCCGACGGGTGTGGGCAAGACCGAGCTGTGCAAGACGCTGGCCGAGTTTCTGTTTGATTCGCAGGACCACCTGATCCGCATCGACATGAGCGAGTTCATGGAGAAGCATTCGGTCGCCCGCCTGATCGGCGCGCCACCGGGCTATGTGGGCTACGAAGAGGGCGGCTATCTGACCGAGCAGGTGCGTCGTAAGCCGTACTCAGTGATTCTGTTCGACGAAGTCGAAAAGGCGCACCCGGATGTGTTCAACGTGCTGCTGCAGGTGCTGGACGATGGCCGCATGACGGATGGCCAAGGGCGCACGGTGGACTTCAAGAACACAGTGATTGTGATGACGTCGAACCTGGGCTCGCACCTGATCCAGAGCATGAGCGGCGACGAGTATGGTGTGATCAAGCTGGCGGTGATGGCCGAGGTGAAGACGCATTTCCGTCCGGAGTTTGTGAACCGTATCGACGAGATTGTGGTGTTCCACAGCCTCGACGAGAAGAACATCGCGTCGATTGCGAAGATTCAGCTCGAACATCTGCGTAAGCGGATGACGCGTATGGACATGCAATTGGAGGTGGAAGAATCGGCCCTGTTGGAGCTCGCCAAGGCCGGTTTCGACCCCGTGTTTGGTGCGCGGCCACTCAAACGGGCGATTCAAGAGCGCATCGAGAATCCGCTGGCGAAGGCTATCCTCGAAGGCCGTTTTGGCGCCAAGGATACGGTGGTGGTTTCGGTAACGCTGGGTGGTGGGTTTACCTTCAACAAGCTGGGCTAGGCAGGTCTTTAGCCTGTTGCCCTGTCTGTGTCAGTGTTCGTGCTGATACCGACAGGGCCAGCTCCAGCTCAGAGCTTGAGCACGGCACGGTAGAGGCTGGCTTCGTCGGGGTGGGGCTCCAGCCGGAACCCCAGCTTGTCGACAAAGCGCAGCATGCGCATGTTGTAGTGCAGGATGTCGCCGTACATGAGCACAAAGCTGCGGGCGCGGGCCGCCGTGATCAATTGCTCCATGAGCGCAGCGGCTAGCCCACTACCTTCCCAGTCGTCGGCAATCACGATGGCGAATTCGCAGACATGTTCGCTCTCAGTATCGGCGGCGTAGCGCGCCACGCCGATTTCTGTTTCATCCTCCCCTGTGCCGATCACCGCAATGATGGCCATGCAGCGGTCGTAATCAATGCTGATTAGCCGCCGCAGATCGGTTGGGCTGAGCTCCTTGATGGTGTCGAAAAAGCGGAAGTGGCGCGCTTCTGGCGTGAGCCCGCGCACAAAGGCCTGTTCGATCTCGGCATCCTCCGGCCGTATCGGCCGCAGGCAAACCGATTCACCACGGATGCTCTGTGTCGTGACCAGCTCAACCGGGTAGGCGGGTGCGTTATTGCTCAGGGGGTGGATGCAATTCGCGCTGGCGCATGAACTGAGCAAGGTGGCGGTCAAACTTGAGGCTGTGGTTAATCAGCCAGTCGCTCAAGAGCAGCTTGGTTTGAAAGGCGCTGTGCAAAGGATCGTGGTTGCCAAGCGTGAGTTGCTCACGCAGCGCATCAATGTTCTCGACAAAGCGCCGGTGCTGCTGCACATGCTCCGGCAGGAAGGGGTAGCCGACGTCGTGCATGACCGATTCTTCGTTGTCGAAGTGTTCAACCGCATGCTCGCGGACATGGGCCAGCGCCATGTCGGCATCTTCCCTGCGTCCGTCGCGGATCGAGATGGCGAGGTTGCCTAATTGGCCGAGCATGTTGCGATGTGGGCCGTCGATATCAGTGATGCCAACATTGAGGTCGTCTGACCAAGCGGGATTAAGCACGCTGTCGCCCGCGCCTTCGTAGTGGCCGGTACGCAGGTAGTCGTCGCAACGCTCTAGATAAATGCGGGCAGGCATGTCGCCCGGCACCTCGGCCAGACAGTCGAGCAGCCGCGTGCGTGCCTGAGGAATGTCGCGCAAATGGTAGTAGGCCAAGGCTTCCTCAAACTGCCGCTGGGTGCGGGCTTTGGCTTGGCGCAGCGGCGCAAGATCGTTGTCATACACCTCATACACCGATTGAGGCTCGTGCTTGCCCTTGAGGCGGAGGCGATCAATAAAGCGAATATGGTAGCGCTCTGGATTTTCTAGACTATGCAAGGTGTGCTCGCTGATCAGTAGCGGCACGCCATAGGTCTTGGTCAGGTCTTCGAGTCGTGAGGAGACGTTGACGGCATCGCTAATGACTGTGCCATCCATGCGCCCGCTGCCGCCAATGGTGCCGAGCATGACGACGCCGGTGTTGATGCCGATGCCAATGCGAGTGGGTAGATAGCCGGCGCGGGTGCGTCCATAGTTGTAGGCATCGAGTCGCTCCAACATAGCGAGCGCACCAAGCACGGCGTCATCGGGGGATTTCGGGAACAGCGCCATGATGGCGTCGCCGATGTATTTGTCTATCACGCCACGGTGCAGCGAAATCACCGGCTCCATCTGCGACAGATAGGAATTTAGAAAGTTAAAATTTTCTTCCGGGTTCATTGATTCCGACAGACTCGTGAAGTCGCGAATGTCGGAAAACAGGATGGTCATGCGCCGTTCGGTTTGCAGGCCGAGGCGGATGTCGCGGATATTTTTGATTGAGAGGAACTGCAGCAGCTGCTGTGGCACGAAGTGCGCGTAGATGCGTTCGGTGGTGGCCAGCTGCTCGCGCAGGCGGGCAACCTCGCCACGCAAGTGGGCAAGCTCTGTAGCGTTATCGGCGCTCGGCGACAGTTCGCTCAAGATGATTTGGCAGGCGGTGTAGAGTAAGGGAAAATCATACCCCATGAACTCACATATGCAGACAACACCTTCACCTTGGGTGCAGCGCTTTGCTGCGCAAATCGCCACCGGCGGTGACATTCTCGATCTGGCCTGTGGTCAGGGCCGTCATGCGCGCTATCTGGTCGAACTCGGCTATCAAGTCGAGGCGCTCGATCGCGACGAAAATGCACTGGCCGGGCTGGCTGATATTCCCGGCATCACCACCACGCTGGCGGATGTGGAGGGTGGCCCGTGGCCGTATCACGCGCGCCAGTTTGACGGCATCATCGTGACCAACTACCTGCACCGGCCGCTGTTGCCCTTGCTGATCAATGCCTTGGGCGAAGGTGGTGTGCTGATCTACGAAACCTTCATGCTCGGTAACGAGCGTTTCGGCAAACCGTCCAATCCGAATTTTTTGCTGCGGCCGGGTGAGTTGCTGGAGGTGGTGCGCCGGCGTTTGCATGTGGCGGCCTTTGAAGAAGGCGAGATCGCCTTACCGCACCCGGCGATTGTGCAGCGGCTGTGCGCGACCCGCGGCGTGACGATGAAGCTTGATGTTGCCGGTGCCGTTTAACGCAGAAGTGGCTTGAGCTGCTTCCAGACGGTATCCAGCATCAGCGGCTGCGAGGCGGCGTTAGGGTGCAGACGGTCAGCTTGGAAGGCTTCAACCTTGTCGCCAAAGCCTTCGAACAAGAAAGGCACTAGCGCAGTTTTGTGTTGCTTGGCGAGTGCGGGGAAGACGCCGGCGAACTTTTTGCCGTAATCCGGGCCATAGTTGGGCGGCATTTGCATACCAACGAGCAGCACCTTGGCACCCGCTTTCTGGCTGCTGCGAATCATGGCATCCAGATTGTCTTGCATGACGTTGACCGGCAGCCCACGAAGCCCATCATTGGCACCCAGTTCGAGGATGACGATCTGGGGCTGCTGTCGTTTGAGTGTCTCGGGTAGGCGACTCAAGCCTCCTGCCGTGGTTTCGCCACTGATGCTGGCATTGACCACGCGGTGTGGATAGCCGCTATCCTTGAGGCGGGTTTCAAGCAGGCTGGGCCAGGCGTCTTGTCTGGCGAGCCCGTAACCCGCCGAGAGGCTGTCCCCGTAGACAAGTATGGTCGGCGCCGCAATGGCGGATGCCGAAATCAGCAGGCTGGAAAGAAAGAGCAGGATGGTGCGCATGAGTGAAAGCGATAAGGTCGTCATTGAAGTTGAGGCGCTGAGCAAGTCCGTCGCGAGTGGCGATAGTGCTTTGACGATTCTGCACGACATTTCGTTCCGGGTGCAGCGCGGCGAGTCGATGGCGATTGTCGGCGCATCCGGTTCGGGCAAATCCACCTTGTTGGGCTTGCTGGCCGGCCTTGATGAGCCATCCACTGGCTTTGTGAAGCTGGATGGGCACAATCTGGCGAACTTGAATGAGGATGGCCGCGCCGCGCTGCGTGGGCGTTTGCTCGGTTTTGTATTCCAGTCTTTTCAGCTACTGCCCGCCCTGACCGCGCTGGAAAATGTGATGTTGCCGCTTGAGCTGGGCGCCCCGGAGCGCCGCGCGACCGCCCGTACGCAGGCGACGGCGATGCTGGAGCGGGTAGGGCTGGGCCATCGGCTCAATCATTACCCCAAGCATCTGTCAGGCGGCGAGCAGCAGCGCGTGGCCTTGGCGCGGGCATTTGTGGTGCAACCGCAGATTCTGTTGGCGGATGAACCGACCGGTAATCTAGATGCCGCGACGGGCATGCAGATCATCGACTTGATGTTCGAGATGAATGCCGAGCAGGGCGCCACGCTGATTCTGGTGACGCATGACAACGGGCTGGCCAATCGTTGCGGCCGCATCTTGCGGCTCGCCTCAGGCCATTTGCTCGATTAGCTGTTTTAGCCGTTGATGACGGCCTGTGCGGCGGCAATACCGCTGCGCACGGCACTTTCAATCGTGGCAGGATAGTCCGACGCTACGTAGTCGCCGGCGAGGAGTAAGCCGGGCAGTGGCGTTCTTGACGTTGGCCGGCTTAGATTTGGTGTGCAGGCAAAGGTGGCGCGCTTTTCAGTGATGACCTGGCTGTCCAGCGGTTCTGGCAGCGCGGGGAGTAGGGCCTTCAACTCAAGATGCACGGCATTTGCCAACGCTTCACGCGTCAGGTCGGAATGTGCGCCACGCGCACTGATGACGGCGGCAAATAATCCGTCATTGCCATCCAGCTGGCCGCGATCAAATACCCAATGCACATAGCCATTGCACAGCCCCAGCATCGGCTGCGGCAGGCGCGTGCCAGCTGAATAGCGCAGATAGCAGGTGACGATGGGCTCCCAGTGGAGGGCTTCGACCTGCGCGCAGACAGGCGCGAGTGAGGGTAGCGCCGTCAGCAGGCGGGGCAGGTGATGCGGGCCGACAGCTGCAATCACGTGGCTGTAGCGCTGTTCGGCAGCGGTATTGTCATCAGTGTCGCCCTCAGCATCTGCCTCAAGGACAAAGCCTTGGTTGTAGTGTTGAATCTGGCTGATGGCGGTGCGCATGTGCAGCGCGCCACCGTGTGTCTGGACAAAATTTGCCGCAGCTTCAGGAAACAAGGCAGACAGGTTGATGCGCGGAATCAGCAGATCACTGGCCTCGCGGGCGGCGGCAAGACTGTCCCGTAGCACATTGGCAAAGACCTGCGCAGATGCTTGGTCAGCGGGGGTGTTGAGGGCAGAAATGCACAAGGGTTCCCACAGGTAGCGGCGTAACTGCTGGGGTTGCGCGTGTGCATCGAGCAGCGCGGTGACCGTGGAATCCGCGGGGAGCGTAAAACGCTGTTGCTTTAACCACTGCATGAAGCGAATGGCTGCCCATTTTTCTGACCAATTAAGGCCATGGGCTGTGAGTAAAGCCAGCGCCAGATGCAGGGGTGTGGGCAGCTTTGGCGCATGCAGCTTGAACTCGGGGTAGTGCAGGGTTAGCGGCAGCCGTAGCAGGGCTTGGTCTGGGTTAATACCTACCTGCTGCATGAGTTGCAACGTATCGCGATAGGCGCCAATCAGGATGTGCTGGCCGTTGTCGATATGGGCGCCACCGAACTCAACCTTGCGTGCACGCCCGCCGAGTACGCGCGAGCTTTCGAACACCGAGACGGTATGACCGGCGGCGCTGAGTGTGACAGCCGCCGCCATGCCAGCATAGCCAGCACCGATGATGGCAATGCGTGTCACGTCAGTTGCGGACGGCTGTCCACCAAGCGATCCAGAGCTTGCGCAGCGGTGTCAGCGAGGTGCGCCGATCGAGGACGAGGAAGCCATCGTTGCGAATTTCCTTGAGCAGGGTGCGGTAGATGGCGGCCATGATCAGGCCCGTGCGCTGCGACTTGCGGTCGATCTTGGGCAGTTGGGCCAAGGCTTGCTCGTAATACTGCTCGGCACGGTCGGCTTGAAAGCGCATGAGTGCGACAAACTTGTCGCTGTGTCGGGCATTCAGAATGTCGGCCACGCTGACGTCGAATTGCTTGAGGTCGTCGAGCGGCAGGTATACCCGACCGCGTCGCGCATCTTCGCCCACGTCGCGAATGATGTTGGTGAGCTGGAAGGCGAGGCCGAGGTCGTGTGCGTATTTGAGTGTATCCGGGTTCTGGTAGCCGAAAATTTCCGCGGCAAGTAGTCCCACCACGCTGGCAACGCGATAGCAGTAAAGATGCAGGGCCTTGAAGTCCAGATAGCGATTCTGGTCCAGGTCCATCTCCATGCCATCGATGATCTCGAGCAGTTTTTCGAGTGGCAGGTTGAAGTGCTTGATGGAAGTCGCCAGCGATTGCGTGACTGGATGGCTGGGACGCCCTTCATACATGGCGGCGACTTCGGTACGCCACCACGCTAGCTTGGCGCGGGCAACTTGTGGATCACTGGTTTCATCGACGACATCGTCGACTTCGCGGCACAGGGCGTAGAGGGCAGTAATGGCCTGCCGACGCTGTGGCTCCAGAAAGAGGAAGCTGTAATAAAAGCTGGAGCCGCTGGCGGCTGCCTTGTCCTGGCAGTATTGGTCTGCGTTCATGATCTGGGGTAGTTAAAGAGGGCTCGTGCCACCAGTAGGGGCCAGTCGGAAGACGTGAGCTGTGGGCGGCGGCGGAACACGTCGTAATTTACAGCTTCTATTTTCTCAAGAATTCGCAGTCCGCCGCAAACCATGAGCCGGAGCTCAAAGCCAATGCGGCCGGGCAGAGTGCGTGCCAACGGCGCGCCATACAGCATCATCTTGCGTGCGCGATCGACTTGGAAATGCATCATCGCGATCCAGTTGGCGTCGACGCGCTCATCGCACAAGTGCTGTTCGGTCACGCAAAAGTGCGTTAGGTCTTCTTGAGGGAGATAGACACGGGGCTTGAACCAGTCGATCCCGATGTCCTGCCAGTGGTTGATGAGTTGCAGGCTGCTGCAAACGGCATCCGACCATTCAAGCTGCTGCGCCGACTCGGCGCGGTACAAACGCAGGAGCAGCCGCCCCACCGGGTTGGCCGAGCGACGGCAGTAATCCATCAGTTCGGCGAAGGTGGCGTAACGTTGCTGATGCACATCCTGAGCAAAGGCATCAAGGAGGTCACGCAATAAACTGACCGACAGGTCATGCGCCGCTACGGCACGGCCGAGGCGCTGAAAGATCGGGTCCGGGTCAGTCTTTCCGTTCTCGATATTGTCTAATCCAGCTTGATAGCGCGCTAGTTCAGCGAGTCTATCTTCAGGATTTCGCTGGCCTTCATCAGCAATATCGTCGGCAGTACGAGCAAAGTAATAAATGGCGGCTACTGCCTCGCGCAGGTGCGCGGGGAGTAGAAAAGAGGCGACAGGGAAGTTTTCGTAGTGGTCTACGGCCATGGCGCCGGAGTATACGTGCTTTCCTTTCTTCTACTGTCTTTGCATGATTAGCATGGAGTCAAGCAGCTGGCTGAGGTAGAATGCCGCCCTGTAGTGCCCAGGTGGCGAAATTGGTAGACGCACCAGATTTAGGTTCTGGCGTTGTGAGACGTGTCGGTTCGAGTCCGACCCTGGGCACCAGTCAAACACAGTAAATTAATCCCCCGGCGGTGCTATGACGGTCATGCCGGTACGCGGGTGCGTCAGTAAGTAATTGACCTGACAGGGTAGTCAGATGATTCTCGTCACGGGTGGTGCCGGTTTTATCGGTAGCAATTTCGTCCTCGACTGGCTTGCCCTGCATGATGAGCCTGTGCTCAATCTCGACAAGCTGACGTATGCCGGCAATCTGGAAAGCCTTTCCAGTATCGCCAAAGACCCACGCCACATCTTTATTCACGGCGATATCGGCAACCCAACGTTGGTTGCCCAGCTGCTTGCAGAGCATCGTCCCCGCGCAATCCTGAACTTTGCCGCTGAGTCGCATGTGGATCGCTCGATTCATGGGCCGGCAGATTTCATTCAGACCAATATCGTTGGCACATTCAATTTGCTGGAGTCGGTACGCGCCTATTTGAATGGTCTTGATTCTGAAGGTAAGGCTGCTTTCCGTTTTCTGCACGTATCGACGGATGAGGTGTATGGCTCCTTGCAGCCGGGCGAGCCGCCATTTGCGGAGACGCGGCGCTATGAGCCGAACAGCCCTTATTCGGCTTCTAAGGCGTCGTCTGATCACCTTGTACGCGCCTATCACCACACGTATGGCTTACCGGTGCTGACCACTAATTGTTCCAACAATTACGGCCCCTACCATTTTCCTGAAAAGCTGATCCCGCTGTGCATCCTCAATGCCTTGTCTGGCAAGTCTTTGCCGATATATGGCGATGGCCAGCAGGTGCGCGACTGGTTGTATGTCAAGGATCACTGTAGCGCCCTTCGACGTGTGCTTGAGGCCGGGCAGCCGGGTGAGAACTATAACGTTGGTGGCTGGAACGAGAAGCCAAATCTTGAGGTGGTGCATACGCTGTGTCACATCCTCGACGCCCTGCGGCCACGGCCTGATGGCGCCTCATATACCAGTCAGATCACCTATGTGACGGATCGGCCCGGCCATGACCGACGTTACGCGATTGATGCAAGCAAGCTGGAACGAGAGCTCGGCTGGACGCCTGCGGAAACGTTTGAGACCGGCATACGCAAGACCGTCCAGTGGTATCTGGATCATGGCGACTGGGTGAGCAACGTCAGTTCAGGTGCATATCGTCAATGGCTGGATCAGAACTACGCCGCACGATGAAGGAACGCATTCTTCTGACTGGAAAGAATGGGCAGCTCGGGCGTGAGTTGCAACGCAGTCTGGCCCCGCTCGGTGAGCTGGTGGCGGTGGATGTCGAGGATTTTGATCTCGCAGAGATAGATACGGTACGTAGCTTTGTCCGCACGCTGAGACCGCGAATTATTGTCAATGCTGCCGCCTATACCGCGGTAGATGATGCGGAAACCGAGCCGGCGCTGGCAATGGCGATTAATGCGCTTGCCCCCGGCGTATTTGGCGAGGAAGCTGCAAGTATCGGTGCCTGGGTGGTGCATTACTCGACTGATTATGTTTTCGATGGCACTGCAGAAAGACCATATTCCGAAACGGATACTCCTAATCCTCTGAACGTCTATGCAAAAAGCAAGAGGGCTGGGGAGTTGGCACTGCAGGCTAGCGGCGCTCAACATGTGATTTTGCGTACAGGTTGGGTGCTAAGTTCCCATGCGCAAAACTTTGCGAAAACCATATTGCGTTTGGCCGTCGAACAGACACAGCTGAATGTGGTTGTCGATCAGTTCGGCGCTCCGACATCAGCACAGTTGGTGGCCGATATGTCAGCTCATCTGATCCGTCAGGAGCAGACGGAAGGGAGCGAGGACTTTCCTTTTGGCCTTTATCATCTTGTCGCCGCAGGTGAGACCAATTGGTATGAGTATGCGCGTTACATCATTGCCGCTGCACGGGCAGAGAAGGTGCCTCTCTTGTTGGAACCGGATGACATTCAGGCTGTAAAGAGCAAGGACTATCTTTCGCCTGCTGTTCGCCCCTCCAATTCTCGCCTTAGCACTGACAAGTTTTGCAGTACATTTGGATTGCCGTTGCCTCATTGGCAGTCGGAGGTTGATCGGGTTTTACAGCAAATCTTTATGATTCAGCGAGGCCAAGCATGAGAAAGGGCATCATTCTGGCGGGCGGTAGTGGCAGCCGTTTGTACCCAGTGACATTGGCTGTCTCCAAGCAGTTGCTGCCTATTTATGACAAGCCGATGATTTACTACCCGCTTAGCACCCTTATGCTGGCAGGTATTCGCGATGTATTGATCATCTCTACCCCACAAGACACTCCGCGGTTTGAGCAGTTGCTCGGCGATGGTCATCAATGGGGGCTTAATCTCAGCTATGCGGTGCAAGCCCATCCTGATGGGGTTGCACAGGCATTTATTATCGGTCGCGATTTCATCGGTAGTGATTCGACGGCACTGATTCTCGGCGATAACATTTTTTATGGACACGAGTTCGGAAACAATCTTCGTGCTGCTGCACGGCAGAGTGATGGTGCAACGGTTTTTGCCTTTCATGTGAATGATCCAGAACGCTATGGCGTTGTTGAGCTTGATGCCAACTGGCAAGCACTCAGCCTTGAGGAAAAGCCTCGCCAGCCCAAATCAAATTACGCTGTGACAGGGCTCTACTTTTATGACAATCAGGTGGTCGATATTGCGCGCGATTTGCAGCCTTCGGCACGTGGCGAGCTAGAGATCACTGACATTAACCGTACCTATCTCGAGAGAGGACGACTCAAGGTGATTGCCATGGGACGTGGTCATGCGTGGCTGGATACAGGGACGCATGAGTCACTACTTGAAGCGGGTCAGTTCATTGCCACCATCGAGCGTCGGCAGGGCCTTAAGATTGCCTGCCCGGAAGAGATTGCCTATTCGATGCGCTACATTGATGCAGAGAGATTGGCGGCACTTGCCCAACCTATGCTCAACAATCCCTATGGGCAGTATTTGATGAAAATATTGAAAGAGCGGACTGTTTGATGCAGGTAAATACAACCTCGTTGTCGGGTGTGTTGGTACTGACACCACAAGTATTTAGCGATGCACGGGGTTGTTTCTACGAAAGTTTTAATCAAGCGGCGCTTGAGGTCGCTACGGGTCTTAAGACTCGCTTCGTTCAGGATAACCACAGTACGTCGACACGCGGTGTCTTGCGTGGGCTCCACTTTCAACTAGCCCCTAAGGCTCAGGGAAAGCTGATTCGGATAGTTCAGGGTGAGGTATTTGATGTGGTTGTGGATATACGTCGAGATTCCCCAACGTATGGCAAATGGCACGGTGAAGTTCTGTCAGCTGAGGATCGCAAGCAAATATGGGTTCCACCGGGGTTGGCGCATGGTTTTTTGGTGCTCTCTGAAAGTGCCGAGTTTCTCTACAAGACAACCGATTATTATGCCCCAGAGCTGGAGCGCTGCTTGCGCTGGGATGATCCGACGGTAGGTGTCGCCTGGCCGCTGGCCGGCCGTCAGCCACTGCTGTCTGAGAAGGACCGGCAAGGCCTCCCGCTCGCCGCGCTATAGACCCTCTGCCGCGGGATGCCACTCGATGGCTCCCGGTGGTAAAATCAAGGTATTGATGCCCACCGCTGGCCGGTAAACCCGGTTTCCAGCACAGCGCCTCCCGCACCCAAACTAGGCTAGCCTTGCTGCTTCTGTACCAAGGCTCTCCGGGGATACCAATTTTCAATCGAATTATCAAGGATTTAGAATGAGCATTCAGGAAAACGCAGCGAGCAACTCGCTGGAACGTCGCATCGACTTGACCGTAGTGCTGGCTGACATTGAGTCAGACGTGAATCAGCGTCTGCAAAAGCTCGCACGCACCGTCAAGATGGCCGGTTTCCGTCCGGGCAAGGTGCCGTTCAAGCTGGTTGAGCAAAACTATGGCCCGCAAGCACGTTCCGAAGCCATTGGTGCTGCCGTGGAAAAGAGTTTTTCCGAAAAGGTTCAAGAGCAGAAGCTGCGTGTAGCGGGTTACCCTAAGATTGAGCCCAAGCCTGCCGCGAACAGCGAAGCACAAATCGAATTCTCGGCTGTGTTCGAGGTTTACCCAGAAATCACTTTGGCCGATGTGTCGGGCAAGGAAATCGAGCGCGTCGGCTTTGAAGTAACCGATGCTGAAGTCGATAAGACCCTCGATGTGCTGCGTAAGCAACGTACCGAGTTTGTCGCTACCGACCGCGCTGCAGCTGCAGATGATCGCGTTACTGTCGATTTCACCGGCCGCAAGGATGGTGTTGAGTTCGATGGTGGTAAGGCCAGCGATTTCCCATTCGTGATCGGCCAAGGTCAAATGCTGGCTGATTTCGAAGCTGCTGCAACCGGCCTCAAGGCAGGCGAAAAGAAGACCTTTGACATGACTTTCCCGGCTGACTACCAAGCCGCCGATCTGGCTGGTCAAAAGGTTGAGTTCGATATCGTCGTTAATAAGGTCGAAGCGGCTCAACTGCCGGCGCTGGATGCTGAGTTTGCTAAGAGCATCGGCATTGCCGATGGCGATCTAGTCAAGATGCGTGAAGAAGTGAAGAGCAATCTTGAGCGCGAAGTAAAGAAGCGCCTGCAGTCCCGCATCAAGAATCAAGTGCTGGATGCGCTGCTGGCTGCGAACCCTGTCGACGTACCGAAGTCGCTGATCGAGGCTGAGTCGCAGCAGATGGCACAAGCGGCACTGCAAGACATGCAGTCGCGTGGCATGGACACCAAGAACATTCCGTTCAACCCAGACTGGTTCAGCGAGCAGGCCGTTCGCCGCGTCAAGCTGGGTCTGATTCTGGCCGAGCTGGTCAAGGCCAAAGAACTGCGCGCCAAGCCGGATCAAGTGCGTGCCGTGGTTGAAGATTTTGCCTCCACGTTCGAGCAGCCTGAGCAAGTGGTTCACTGGTATTACTCGCAGCCACAACGTCTGGCCGAAGCCGAAGCACTGGCCGTCGAAAACAACGTGGTGGAATGGATGCTGGCCAATGCCAAGGTTGTGGATAAGTCGATTGGCTTTGACGAACTGATGGGTAATGCGGCATGATGCCTTACAGCGTTCTGACAGTGGCATGATGCCTCTGTGAAAACGCCGCAGTTGGCGCAGTGCAAAGCCTGCGCCAACTGTCTGAATCAACAAGATATTGGGGTTCTGAATTGAATACGACAGCACACTCTTCCTGGGATCCCTCCATGCTCGGCATGGTACCTATGGTCATCGAGACCAGTGGCCGCGGCGAGCGTGCCTATGACATCTACTCGCGTCTGCTGCGCGAACGCGTCATTTTTCTGGTCGGCCCGGTCAATGACGCCACTGCCAACCTAGTGGTTGCCCAGATGCTTTTTCTTGAGTCGGAAAATCCGGACAAGGACATTCATTTCTACATTAATTCCCCGGGCGGTTCGGTGACGGCCGGTATGTCGATTTATGACACCATGCAGTTCATCAAGCCAAACGTATCCACGCTGTGCATGGGTCAAGCCGCCAGCATGGGCGCGTTCCTCTTGGCCGCCGGTGAGAAGGGTAAGCGCTTTGCGCTGCCGAACTCGCGCGTCATGATCCACCAGCCGCTGGGTGGCTTCCAAGGTCAAGCATCGGACATCGAAATCCACGCCAAGGAAATCCTGTACCTCAAGGACAAGCTCAATCGTATGCTCGCGCATCACACGGGTCAGTCGATCGAAAAGATCGAGAACGATACGGATCGCGACAATTTCTTGTCGGCCGAAGCCGCTGCTGAATATGGCCTGATCGACAAGGTGCTGAACAGCCGTACCGAAGCTACCGAGTAAGAAACCGTTTGCGGAGACGAACATGACGGAAAAAAAATCCGGCCCCGAAAAGCTCCTCTATTGCTCTTTCTGCGGCAAGAGCCAGCATGAAGTCAAAAAGCTGATTGCCGGGCCGTCGGTGTTCATCTGCGATGAGTGTATTGACCTCTGCAATGACATCATCCGCGATGAAGCCGCGGCCGAAACGCCGGGTAAGGAATCACGCGATCTACCGACCCCGCACGAGATTGCAGAGCTGCTGAACCAGTATGTGATTGGCCAGCCAGCTGCCAAGCGTGTGCTTGCCGTGGCTGTTTACAACCACTACAAGCGCTTGCGTCACCAGAACAAGGCGGTTGGTGGTGAAGAAGTCGAGCTGGCCAAGAGCAACATCCTGCTGATCGGCCCAACCGGTTCCGGCAAGACGCTGTTGGCCCAAACGCTCGCACGCATGCTGAATGTGCCGTTCGTGATGGCTGACGCCACCACCCTGACCGAAGCCGGTTATGTCGGTGAAGACGTCGAGAACATCATCCAGAAGCTGCTGCAAAAGTGCGACTACGATGTCGACAAGGCACAGCAGGGCATCGTCTACATTGATGAAATCGACAAGATTTCACGTAAGAGCGATAACCCGTCGATCACCCGCGATGTGTCGGGCGAAGGCGTGCAGCAGGCTTTGTTGAAGCTGGTCGAAGGCACCATTGCCTCCGTTCCGCCGCAGGGCGGCCGCAAGCATCCGAACCAAGACTTTGTACAAGTCGACACCACTAACATTTTGTTCATCTGTGGCGGTGCGTTTGATGGCCTCGACAAGGTGATTCGCAATCGTTCAGACAAGGCTGGCATTGGCTTTGGTGCTGAGGTAAAGAGCCGCGATTCGCGTAATGTCACCGAGGCACTGAAGGGTGTTGAGCCTGAAGATCTTGTCAAGTTTGGTCTGATCCCAGAGTTCGTCGGTCGTCTGCCGGTCATCGCCACTTTGCAGGAGCTGGATGAGGAAGCGCTAATCCAGATCCTGATTGAGCCAAAGAACGCCCTCATCAAACAGTACTCGAAACTCTTTGCGATGGAAGGTGTCGAACTTGAGATTCGTCCGGCAGCGCTGCAAGCGGTGGTCAAGCGCGCGATTAAGCGCAAGACTGGTGCGCGTGGTCTGCGTTCGATTCTTGAACAGGCACTGCTAGATACCATGTATGACATCCCCACCATGGAGAATGTCAGCAAGGTGGTGATCGATGAAGGCACGATCGAAGGGACTTCGGCGCCGATCCTGATTTATGAGGATCAGCCTAAGGTGTCCGGATCCAACTGAGAAAGTAGGTAGTAAGTCGTCTGTTGCAGGGGAAGTGGGCCCCGCTCTTGAAATCCGATAGGGTGCCCGCAAGTGTGATCCATGTCTGCCTCAATACTGATTGAGGCGGTAACTGAAAAAGGATAAAACCATGTCAAGCGAGCTTGACCTTCCCCAAGAAACGCTGGAACTCCCGCTGCTGGCGCTACGCGATGTTGTCGTATTCCCGCACATGGTGATTCCTTTGTTCGTCGGTCGCCCCAAGTCCATCAAGGCACTTGAAGCGGCGATGGATGCCAACAAGAGCATCCTGCTGGTCGCGCAGAAGTCTGCCGCCAAGGACGAACCTGAAATTGATGATCTGTATGGTATCGGCTGCGTGGCTAGCATCCTTCAGATGCTCAAGCTGCCTGATGGCACCGTTAAGGTGCTGGTCGAAGGCGCTCAGCGCGCCCGCGTCAACAAGGTTGAAGACCAGAAGACCCTGTTCGTTTCCGAGATTAATCTGCTGGCTGCCGACGAGCGCACCAATCATGAGATTGAGGCGATGCGTCGCGCCATCCTCACGCAGTTTGATCAGTACGTAAAGCTGAACAAAAAGATCCCGCCGGAAATCCTCACATCCCTCGGTGGCATCGAAGAACCGGGCCGTCTGGCCGACACCATCGCCGCACATCTGCCGCTCAAGCTTGAGCAAAAGCAGGAAGTGCTGGAAACACTGGACGTGGGCGAGCGTCTCGAAAAGCTGCTGTCGCAGCTCGAGTCTGAACTCGACATCCTGCAAGTGGAAAAGCGCATCCGTGGCCGCGTCAAGCGCCAGATGGAGAAGAGTCAGCGCGAGTACTACTTGAACGAGCAGGTCAAGGCGATCCAGAAAGAACTTGGTGAAGGCGAAGAGGGTGCCGACATCGAGGAGATGGAAAAGAAGATCCGCGAAGCCGGTCTGAGCAAGGAGGCACTGGCCAAGGCCAATGCCGAAATGAAGAAGCTCAAGCTGATGTCGCCGATGTCTGCGGAAGCGACCGTGGTGCGTAACTTCATCGAGACACTGGTCGGTCTGCCGTGGAAGAAGAAGTCGCGTATCTCCAAGGATCTGTCCATGGCCGAAAAGGTCCTAGACAAGGATCACTATGGTCTGGAAAAGGTCAAGGAACGCATCGTCGAATATTTGGCCGTCCAGCAACGCGTGGACAAGGTTAAGGCACCGATCCTCTGCCTAGTCGGGCCGCCCGGCGTAGGCAAGACCTCGCTTGGGCAGTCCATTGCCAAAGCGACGAATCGTAAGTTCATTCGCATGGCGCTGGGCGGCGTGCGTGATGAAGCTGAGATTCGTGGTCACCGCCGTACCTACATCGGTTCGATGCCGGGCAAGATTCTGCAAAGCATGACCAAGGTTGGCGTGAAGAATCCGCTCTTCTTGCTCGACGAAGTCGACAAGATGGGGCAGGACTTCCGTGGTGATCCTTCGTCGGCGCTGCTTGAGGTGCTCGATCCGGAACAGAACCATACCTTTCAAGATCACTACATCGAGGTCGATTTCGATCTGTCCGATGTGATGTTTGTGGCAACCGCCAACACACTGAATATCCCCGGTCCGCTGCTTGATCGGATGGAAGTCATCCGCTTGTCCGGTTACACCGAGGACGAAAAGGTCAATATTGCCATGCGTTATCTGCTGCCAAAGCAGATGAAGAACAATGGGCTTAAGAAGACCGAAGTGACTGTGACGGAAGATGCCATTCGCGACATCGTGCGCTACTACACACGTGAAGCGGGCGTACGGGCGCTGGAGCGTGAAATCTCCAAGATCGCGCGTAAAGTCGTAAAGACACTAGTGGTGCGCAAGCGCACGACTAAGATTATTGTCAATGCTAAGAATCTCGACAAGTATCTGGGCGTGCGCATCTTCTCCTACGGTGTTGCCGAAAAGGAAAATCAGGTTGGCCAAGTGACCGGTCTGGCCTGGACCGAAGTTGGTGGCGAATTGCTGACAATCGAATCTGCCGTCATGCCGGGCAAGGGCGCAGTACAGCGCACGGGTTCCATTGGCGACGTGATGAAGGAGTCGGTCGAGGCTGCCCGCACCGTGGTGCGTAGCCGCGCCAAGCGGCTGGGCATTAAGGATGAGGCTTTTGAGAAGCAGGATGTGCACATCCACTTCCCCGAAGGTGCAACGCCAAAGGACGGACCATCGGCAGGTATCGCTATCACCACGGCACTCGTTTCTTCGCTGACCGGCATTCCAGTTCGCGCAGACGTCGCCATGACGGGTGAAATCACCCTGCGTGGTGAGGTACTGCCAATTGGTGGTCTGAAGGAAAAACTACTCGCAGCAGTGCGTGGTGGCATCCGTCTGGCGCTGATCCCACAGGAAAACGTTAAGGATCTGACCGAAATTCCGGATACGATCAAAAACAAGATCGAAATCCGGCCGGTCAAGTGGATCGACAATGTGCTCGAGCTTGCGCTTGAACATGCCCCTGTCCCTCTGCCAGATGAGCCGGCGGCCGCAGTGGCTGCAAGCCCAGAAGCATCGGCCACACCTGGGTTGATTGCGCATTAAGTCCTTCAGCCAAAAGCAGTAATAAAAAGGCCACTCCGATCTTTGATCCGGGTGGCCTTTTTCTTCGCCAAAGCCTGCCGCGGCAATGGCAAAACGGCTATAATGTTGCCTATTCCGGGTGCTTAGCTCAGTTGGTAGAGCGTCTGCCTTACACGCAGAATGTCGGCGGTTCGAGCCCGTCAGCACCCACCAGATTCTTTTTAGCAATACGTGAGCAAGGCGAACCCGGCCACCGGTTGGTTCGCCTTTTTTACATGTCCTTCTGACTGATTGCCACCTATGTTCGATTCCGTTCGCAACAACAAGAGACTGGTTCAGATTTTCCTGCTCCTGATCACCCTGCCATTCGCCTTCTGGGGCGTTGAGTCATACATAAGCGACGCCAGTGGCACGGATGAAGTGGCGACCGTCGGTAATAACAAGATCACCCAGCAGCAATTTCAGCAAGCACTACGCGAACAAGGCGATCGCATGCGTAATGCAATGGGGCCTCAGTTCAATCAAGAGACCATGGCGCGCCCAGAAGTACGCATGGCCGTTCTCGACACCTTGATCAATCAACGCCTGCTCGCAGTACATGCACAGGAAGCGCATCTGAGCGTAAGCAACGAACAGTTGATTGCAATGATTTCGACGATTCCCGCTTTGCAAGTGGATGGCAAGTTCTCGGTTGAGCGCTTTGAAGCAATTGCCTCTGCACAAGGCCTGACCAAGGTGGGCCTGGAGTCGCGTCTCCGCCAAGATTTGGCGACGCGCATGGCCGTATTACCAGTGGCTGAGGCCTCACTAGTCTCGCGTACTGGCGGCAACACTTGGCTGGCCGCTGCGCTTGAAGAACGTGAGGTCAGCGAGTTGGCACTCAAGCCGGAGGCTTATCTCTCGCAGGTGCAAGTACCGGCCGATGCAGCCAAGAACTTCTACGATAGCAATCCCACCAAGTTCGAGTTGCCTGAACAAATCCGCTTCGAGTTTGTTGTTCTGAGCCAGAAGGAGTTTGAGCAAAAGGCACAAATCAGCGACGCTGAAGTCAAAGCTTGGTATGACAGCCATCAAGACAGCTATAAGCAGCCAGAAGAGCGCCGCGCCAGCCACATCCTGATTCTGGCCGAGAAGGATGCCAAGCCGGAAGTCGTCAAGGCAGCAGAAGCCAAGGCGACTGAGCTGCTTGCACAAATCAAGCGCAACCCGTCAGACTTTGCCAAGCTGGCACGTCAGCATTCGCAAGACCCGGGCTCAGCTAGGGACGGAGGTGATCTTGGGGTCGTGACGCGTGGCGCAATGGTCAAGCAGTTCGAAGATTCAGTTTTTTCGCTCAAGGATGGTGAGATCAGCGAGCTGGTGCGTACCGACTATGGCTTTCACATCATTCGCTTGAGCAGCCTTAAGCCGGCCCGCATCAAGCCACTGGCCGATGTGAAGGCGCAAATCACGGCTGAACTTAAGTCACAGTCAGCAGCGAAGAAATACGCTGAGGCTGCCGAGACTTTCACGAACATGGTCTATGAGCAATCTGACAGCCTCAAGCCGGTCATCGACCAGTTTGGTTTGCAGACGCAACAAAGTCCTTGGCTGGCCAAGGGTCGCCAAGTGCCCGGTTTGAGCGAGAAACTGTTGGCTTCATTGTTCAGTGACGATGCAATCAAGAACAAGCGCAACACCGAGGCGGTAGAAGTTGCCCCCAAGACCTTGATGGCCGCACGCGTGATTGAGCATAAGCCGGCAGCGCTGGTGCCGTTCGCGCAAGTGCAGGCAGAGATTGAAAAGCGCCTCAAGCGAGATGAGTCGGTCAAGCTTGCCGCAAAGGATGGCGAAGCACGTTTGGCCAAGCTGAATGCCGGTGAGTCTGTCAGCGCCAATTGGAGCGCCAGCCGTGGCGTGGTGCGTGCGGGTGCTGAAGGTTTTGCGCCACAATCGCTGCGTGCCATTTTTTCCGTCAGCTCGGCAAAGCTCCCGGCCTATGTTTCTGCGACGGGTGCCGATGGTAGCACCGTCATCTACCGCATCAACAAGGTCAAAGCTTATGTGCCAGGCGAGAAGGATGATCCCCGCGCTGCGCAGCTGCGTCAGCAATATGAGCAATTGGCGAGCGAGGCTGATTTCATCGCGTGGATGAGCAATCTGCGTGATCGCTATAAGGTGGTGATCAATGAGAAGGCCCTGCTGGCAAAGGAAAGCAAGGAGTAAGCAGCATGGAGTAATTGCGCCGTTGCGCAAGTTTTCCAGCAAAAAACGCGCACAATAAAAAAGCCCGACCTGAGTCGGGCTTTTTTATTGGCAGCTGGATCTCAGTCTGGCACTAAGACCTGCGCTTAGTTATGTGCTTAGTCTGGTAGCGGATCCGGATTGCCCAGCGCGGTAGAGTGCATGCCACCATCCACATAGACGACTTCGCCGGTGATCCCGGAGGCCAGATCAGACAGCAGGAAGGCCGCAGCGTTGCCGACTTCTTCGATGGTCACGTTGCGGCGCAGCGGGGCGTGGTGCGAGTTGTAAGCCAGTAGCTTGCCAAAGTTACCGATACCCGAAGCCGCGAGTGTCTTGATCGGGCCAGCCGACAGGGCGTTGGCACGAATACCTTCTGGGCCGAGGGAGAAGGCCAGGTAGCGCGTGGCTGCTTCCAAGCTGGCTTTGGCCAGACCCATGGTGTTGTAGTTCGGCATGGTGCGTTCGGCACCTAGATACGACAGGCACAGCAGCGAGCCGTTACGACCCTGCATCAGCGGGCGAGCACCCTTGGCCAGTGCAGCAAAGCTGTAGGAGGAAATGTCGTGGGCAATGCGGAAAGACTCACGCGAGATGCCGTTGAGGAAGTCGCCTTCAATTGCTTCGCTAGGCGCGAAAGCGATGGAGTGAACTAGGCCATCGATGCTGTCCCATTGCTTGCCGAGGTCGGCGTACAGCGCATCAATCTGTGCATCTTCGGCGACATCACACTGGTAGACCAACTTGCTATCGAATTCGGCCGCAAACTTGGTGATGCGATCAAGGAAGCGTTCGTTCTGGTAGGTGAAGGCCAGTTCAGCGCCTTCACGGTGGCACGCCTTGGCGATGCCATAAGAGATGGAACGATTGCTGAGCAAACCTGTGAGCAGGATGCGTTTGCCGGCTAGAAAGCCCATTATTGTTTTCCCCTGTGTTCCCTGATTGGTGGGCCGAATTATAACGGATAGTCCAGCCCACAGCGGATGCCGGCCGAATCGCCTCGTGCGCCGCAAGCCGCTGCCTTGGGCTAAACTCATGCCCATGTCTGCTTCGTCCCCACGTTCTCATGCTCGCTCTTGGCTGATCCTGCCGCTATTGGCGTTGCTGAGCGCCTGCGGGAGCGAATGGAACAATCCCTATCCTGCGGCTGATCGCACCGCTAATACGCTCTACAGCGCCTTTACCGAGCGCCCCAAGCATCTTGATCCAGTGCAATCGTATGCGGAAGATGAGGCGACTTTTCTCGGTCAGATCTATGAACCACCGCTGCAATATCACTACCTAAAGCGGCCCTACGAGCTGATCCCGCTGACAGCCAAGCAGGTTCCCCATCCGCGCTACAGTGATGCTGCTGGGCGGCCTTTGCCTGCCAATGCGCCAGCTGCACAAGTTGCCTGGAGCGACTATGTGATCGAGCTCAAGCCGGGCATCCGCTTTCAGCCGCATCCGGCCTTTGCGCAGCGCAGTGATGGCAGCTACCGCTACTTTCCGCTGGACACAGCAGCCTTGGCCCGCGCACGTGAGCTACGTGACTTCACAGAAACCGGAAGTCGTGAACTGACTGCTGAGGATTACGTCTACAACATCAAGCGTTTGGCACATCCGCGCCTGCACTCCCCCATTCTCGGGCTGATGAGCGAATACATTCCGGGCTTGGGCGATCTCGCCAAGACCTTGAAGAAGGATGATCAGGATCGCAATGCGTGGCTGGATCTGCGCGCCTACAAGATTAGCGGCGTAGAAGTGCTGGACCGCTATCGCTACCGCATTCGTATCAAAGGCAAATACCCGCAGTTCCAGTACTGGTTGGCGATGAATTTCTTTGCGCCTATGCCTTGGGAGGCTGACCGTTTCCACAGCCAGCCGGGCATGGCTGAGAAGAACCTCGTCCTCGACTGGTATCCAGTGGGCACGGGGCCTTACATGCTGACCGAGAACAATCCGAATGCGCGCATGGTGCTGGAGCGCAATCCAAACTATCACGGCGAAAACTACCCCTGCGAGGGCGAGCCGGATGATCAAGTGGCAGGGCTACTCAAGGATTGTGGCAAGCCCTTGCCCTTTATCGACAAGATTGTATTCACCCGCGAGAAGGAACAGATTCCGTATTGGAACAAGTTCCTCCAAGGCTATTACGACGCCTCCGGTATTTCTTCCGACTCATTTGATCAAGCCGTACAAGTCGGTGGTGGCGGTGATGTAACGCTCACCGACGACATGCAGGCGCAGGGGATTCGCCTCATCACCTCGGTTGCCATCAGCGACATGTTCATGGGCTTCAATATGCTCGATCCGCTCTTTGGTGGCAGCAGTGAATCCGCGCGCAAGCTGCGTCAGGCTATCTCGATTGCCCTCGACCAAGAAGAGTTCATTTCCATCTTCACCAATGGCCGTGGCGTGGCCGCGCAAGGCCCCATACCGCCGGGCATCTTTGGTTTCCGTCCCGAGCCCGAAGGCATCAACCCACTGATGTACACCACTGAGGATGGCAAGCCGCGCCGGCGCAGCATTGAAGAGGCCAAGCGTCTGCTGGTCGAGGCAGGTTATCCAAACGGTCGTCATGCTCGCACTGGTGAGCCCTTGATCATTAATCTCGATACCACCGGTACCGGCGTCGGTGCCAAGTCGCGCATGGATTGGCTAACCAAGCAGTTCCAGAAAATTGACATCCAGCTGGTGGTACGCAGTACCGATTGGAATCGCTTCCAAGAAAAAATTCGCAAGGGTGCGAGTCAGCTGTTTTACTTCGGTTGGAATGCCGACTATCCGGACCCAGAGAATTTTCTGTTTCTGTTCTATGGTTCGCAGAGCCGCGTCAAGCATAGCGGTGAGAATGCCTCCAACTATTCGAACCCGGTGTATGACCGCCTGTTCGAACAAATGCGCGCCATGGACAACACGCCAGAACGCCAACACATCATCGACGAAATGGTTGCCATCCTGCGCCACGATGCGCCTTGGGTCTGGGGCTTCCATCCCAAGGACTACACCTTGGGCCATGCGTGGCTGACCAACCGTAAGCCAAGCAAGGTTGGGCACAACACATTGAAGTATCAGCGTCTGGATGCCGACATGCGCGCGGCTAAGCGTGCCGAGTGGAACCGCCCCTTACTCTGGCCGCTACTGTTGGTCATCACCATCTGCGCGTTAGCTGCGGCGCCGGCAGTGCAAGCTTGGCGACGCAGAGAGCGCGCTCGCGCGCTCTGATCGCCACACATCAGTAGCAACGCGGTTAAACCCTTGTAAAACCGGGCGCTCGCCCCCATAATCCTAGCCATGATCGTAATTCCGGCAATCTGGCGGTATTTTGGACGCGGGTTCGATTCCCGCCACCTCCACCACTGAGGGGGTGTACTGGTTTCGACAGGGTGCTAAAGGTGAGCAGGCGATCCGATAGGCGACGGACGTAATCCGCGCAAAACCACAAACGCAAACGATGAGCGTTTCGCACTGGCCGCTTAAGGCCTGCTGAGGACATAGCCGTCCAATAAACAGAATGGCTATCGGCGGGGACTTCGGTCCCCGTCGTCATTTCAGACACAGCAACTCACGAACAGAACGGATTCACACCATGCGATATCCACGCGTCCTCTCGATTGCCGGTTCAGATAGCGGCGGCGGTGCTGGCATTCAGGCCGACCTCAAGACTTTCAGCGCGCTGGGGTGTTACGGCACCACTGCCATTACCGCCATCACGGCGCAGAACACCTGTGGCGTGACAGCCATTCATGCGGTGCCGGTGGATGTGTTGAAAGCGCAGATCGAAGCCGTGCTCAGTGACATTGGCACCGATGCGCTGAAGATCGGTATGCTGCATTCGCCTGAAGTGGTTGAGGTTGTCACGTGGGCGATTCGCCACTTCGAAATTAAGAAGGTCGTGCTTGATCCGGTCATGGTGTCGGCTAACGGCGACCCTTTGATTACGCCTGAGACCGTGGATGTATTGGTGCGCGAGCTGTTTCCGTTGGCCACTGTCATTACGCCAAACCTTGATGAAGCCGCATTGCTGTTGCAGCGGCCATTGAGCGACCGTCCGGCGCTTGAAGCGGCAACGCGTGATCTGCTCGCGCTCGGCGCACCAGCAGTGTTGCTCAAAGGGGCTCATCTGCCGGGCGAGCACATTCTCGATATCTTCGCCGCACAGGGCGACGACGCCAACCGCTGGCTGAGGATGGAAGGGGCGCGCATTGCGAGCCGGAATATTCACGGCAGTGGTTGCACCTTGTCATCCGCCATCGCGGCGCATCTTGCCTTGGGGCTGTCACTGCCGCAGGCTGTGGGTGCCGGGCGTGATTACATTCTCAAGGCGATTGCTGCAGGGGCCACCGTACAGACAGGGCAGGGGCAAGGCCCTGTGAACCATGGTCATGCACCGGTAGCGATGCAGACCCGAAACTGATTCACAAGCCACCTTTGCATGTGAGCACAGGTTGCGATGTGGGTAGTCGCCTATTTCATATGCCAGCACGACTTGCGTTACAGTGCCAACCTTTGATGGTTTCACTTTTGGGTTTTGCTTGTGAATCAGGCTTCATGCTGCGGCTCAATTAATCTAGTTTTGGATTGTTAAATGCAGACAGCAGACAGCAGCGCGCAAGCGGCAACTTTGCGGATCGCCGCGATTCAGTTTTTGTTCATGATCACTTGGGTTGTCTACGGCATCTACTTTGGTGATCTGCTCGTGTCGGTGGGGTTGGACCGGAGCTGGCTGGCGGCGATTTTTCTGTTTGATCAACTCGTGTTTGCCGTGATGGACCCCTTGATGGGCGTATGGGCTGATCGCATCGAGGCACAGACGCGTCACTTGGCGCCGTTGGTGATTGCATTCAATCTGCTTGCTGCCGCCGCTTTTGTGGCGCTGCCCTTGGTCGCCGCTTATGTGCCCGGCACGCCTGAGCTGCTGTTATTGGCGACAGCGGTATGGGTGGTGAGTGCTTCAGTGTTGCGTGCGCCCTTGTTTGTGCTGTTGGATCGTTTGCCGGGCGCACCACATCAGACCACGCGTCTTGCCCAGGTTGCGGCAGGGATTGCCCTTGGTGCTGCGATCGCTCCTTTCATCGGCCTGTGGTTAAAAGGGGTGAACCCTTTGCTACCTTTCTTGTTGTCGTCTGCTGCGCTCGCCATCGCAGGCTTTAGCCTGCCATCGATACCGCCTTTGCCTGCCCGAACGACGCCAACACCTGATGCTGCTGGCGCGCTACCGTCACGCCCGATTGCTTGGGTATTCGGGCTGACTTTGTTGTTGGCCTGTGGTTTCCAGTTTCACGCCTTTGTCGCTTCAGTCGTGTTGTATCGACAGTTTGTGGGTGCTGAGACCTTGCCATGGCTGTTACCTGTATTTTGGGTGGGGTTTAGCTTGGCAATGATCGTGGTGCCACGCTGGGTGCATCAACATGGCGCCGGCCTAGTGTTGCGCAATGCAACGTGGCTAGGCAGTGGTGCTTTGTTGGTGTGCCTGAGTGCGCCGAGCTTGCCTGTGCTGGTTGCTGGGCAGGCGCTTTTAGGTGCGTCTTGGGGCGCTTTCTTTCTCTCAGCTTTGCGCCTCGTCAGGGTATGGCCAACGCGTATGGGCAATGGCCTCGCGATGGGTGGCTGGTTCTGCATGCTGTCGCTCGCCGCCGCAGGGCGTATCACGTTGGATAAGTTGTTGAAGGTTGATGCCCTGGTGCTTGAAACGGTGGCGCTGGTTTTCTGGATCGTGGCGGCTACTGTCGCCTGGAAGCTGTTTTCAAGGGGGGAACGCCATGTCGCTGCGTAATACACATAACACCTACGGTGCTGTGGCCAAGCTGTTGCACTGGGTCATGGCCATGATGATTCTGGGTTTGATCTGCTTGGGTCTCTATATGACCAGTGAGCCCGATGGCGACCCCAAGTGGGCACTCTATGATCTGCACAAGACCATCGGCAGTGGCGTATTTGTATTGCTGGTTGTGCGTGTGGTGTGGCGCAAAATCTCGCCGCCGCCCGGCATGCCCGTGACCATGGGTCGCCTTGAGCAACTGGCTGCCCATGCTGGCCATGCCATGTTGTATCTCATGATGCTGGCGCTGCCAGTCACTGGCTACCTCGACTCCTCCTATGGAGGTTATCACCTCAGCTTCTTCGGCCTGTTCGATGTGCCGATGATCTTTGACAAGGACGAAGTGCTGCTGGAGTTCTATGCCGCTACGCATAGCTACATCGCTTACGGGTTGATTGCCGTTCTAGCAGCGCACATTGGCGCAGCACTTAAGCATCATTTCATCACCAAGGACGATGTACTTCGCCGCATGACGGTGGGGCGTTAGATGTGTTGGAGCGCTATGCAGTTTGAATTCAGACAACTTCAAAATGCCTGATATTTTTCAACGCTCCTGGGATCGAATTACGCTTGCGCTTGGCGCAAATGGCTTGACTGGTGAAGGCGAGCTACTGCTGCAGTGCTATGCCGAGTCACATCGCAAATACCACTCAATTCAGCACTTAGAGGAGTGTCTGCGCTGGTTTGAGTTGGCCTCTACACTTGCTGAGCGGCCAGCTGAAATAGAGGCAGCATTGTGGTTCCATGATGCTATCTATGATCTCCACGGCGCTGATAACGAAGCCCGTAGCGCTGATCTGGCGCGGCTTGTGTTGGTGAAGGCTGGGGTTTCATGTCAGGTCGTCGAGCGTGTGGTGCAGTTGGTGTTAGCGACGCAACATGCTCATGTGCCGGTTTTGCCAGACACGCAGTTGTTGGTGGATATTGACTTGTCGATTCTGGGTGCGATACCACTGCGTTTCGCCGAGTATGAACAGCAGATCCGGGATGAGTACGCGCATATCCCTGGGCCGGTTTTTCGCTTCAAGCGACGCCAGATTCTGGCGTCGTTTCTTGAACGGCCACGTCTATATATGACAGACTTTTTTAATGAGCGACTCGAAATGCAAGCGCGCATTAATTTGAAGCAGGCGATTCATGCTTGATGGTGACTTGTTTGCCTGACGTGGCGGAACTTGGTTGCGACGTTTGAATCCATGTAGTCTGTAGGCAAATGGCTTGGGCCTCCAGGCTAAAAGGAATTCCGATGCGTGGCGAAACCAGTGATACCAGCAAGCAGGGCGCGACTCCTGTAGAGGCCCCGTCTGCCTGCACTACGGTCTATTTCGACAACTCGTGCCCGCTGTGTCGCCGCGAGGTCGGCCTGTATCGTTCGTTGCCGGCAGATGCACCGATTGATTGGCAGGATGTGAGCAGCGCTGCGCCAGAGGGCTTACATGGTGTGTCGCAGGCGCAGCTGATGCGGCGCTTTCATGTGCGCACGGAAGACGGTGAAATGCTCAGCGGTGCGCGTGCGTTTGCCCATGTCTGGTCGCAGTTGCCGGGGTGGCGTTATCTGGCCCTGTTGTTCCGTATTCCCGGTATGCCGTGGCTGATGGAAGGCTTGTACCGCCTGTTCCTAAAGGTGCGCCCGTCTGTGCAGGCTTTGGTACGGCGTTTCGACAAAAGCTAAGCAGCATGCTGGGCAAGGCACGTAAAAATCAGCTAGCCAATGCACCGTTGAAGCAGGCGCCACCTGCACCCTTGATCTGCCCCATCTGCGAGCGTGAAATTCCCGATGCACAGAAGGATGCCCATCATCTGGTGCCCAAGTCCAAGGGCGGCCGCGCGACTGAGTATTTGCATCGCATTTGCCATCGCCAAATTCACGGTTTGTTCACTGAGACAGAGCTTGCGCGGACGCTGAATACGGCCGAGGCACTCCGCGCACATCCGCTGATGCAAAAGTTCATCGCTTGGGTGAGCAACAAGCCGCCCGGCTTTTACGAGCGCGTGGCAAAAAGTACCCGCATCAAGCCACGCTGACTGTACCGTGGCCCTATATCTGTGGGTAGAATACAGACGGGGAAGGGTGTTTCTTTGCATAGAGAATGATCATGCACGCCCATACCCGCAATGCTGCCTCCCCCCTGAGTCTGAATGCGCTCCCGCCGCCCGCTGTGGTCTCTTGGCTGGGGTTTGCCGGGCTAATCCCTTTTGCTGCACCGTTGTTGCTTGGCTTATTTGAGCCAACGCTAACACCGCGTTTACTTCACGCGCAGCAGCTGTATGGCGCAGTGATTCTGAGTTTTCTCGGCGCGATCCACTGGGGGCTGGCGATGGTCATGCCTGAGATAGAGTCCGGGCGCCAGCGTGTATTGTTCATCTGGAGCGTGGTGCCCTCGCTGATCGGCTGGCTGGCCTGCTTGCTTGGCGGTATGGAAGGCTCGCTGCTGCTGTCCTTTGGGTTGTTGGTTCAGTACGCTTGTGATGTTTATCAGATGCGTTGCGGTGGCGTGCCAGCGTGGTATCTCCGTTTGCGCTTTCGCCTGACGACGCTGGCTGTACTCTCTCTCCTTGCCGGCGCATGGCTACTGGCCTGACTTTCCGACTGGGTTGAGTTGCTGTGAGCACTTTGTTTCAACGCTACATCGGCATCGACTACTCCGGCGCTGCCACATCGCAAACCGGCTTAAGTGGCTTGCGAGTGTTTGTGGCGGTAGGCAGTGATGCGCCTCAAGAGATACGTAACCCTTCGCGGCCTTCCGGACACTGGAGCCGCGAAGCACTAGCGCATTGGGTGCGCGATCGCTTGCGTGAGCCAGTGGCAACGGTGGTGGGGGTGGATCACGGCTTTGCATTTCCGCAGGCCTATTTTGATCTCCATGGTGTGCCCACTAACTGGCACGTTTTTCTGGATGACTTTTGCCAGCACTGGCCAACTGATGCGCCGGGCGTGAGTGTGCGTGATGTGCGCGCCGGCCGTGTCGGCGCAGCTGCCGCGCGTGGAGGTGATTCGCGCTGGCGACGTACAATTGAGCAACGTTGCGCCGCCAAGTCGGTATTCCATTTTGATGTGCCGGGCAGCGTGGCCAGCTCTACTCATGCCGGCCTGCCGTGGCTACGCTGGCTACTACAGCAAGTCCCGGAGTTACATTGTTGGCCGTTTGATGGCTGGGCAATCCCGGTCGGCCGTTCGGTGATCTGCGAGGCCTACCCAGCCTTGGTCAGTCATCGCTATCCAAACACCTTCGCAAAGCAGGATCAGCATGATGCCTACGCCTTGTGTCGCTGGTTGGCAGAGGCAGATCAGGAGGGGTCGTTGCACACTGTCTTTGCGCCAGTGTTGTCGTCTGACGAGGCGGAGCGAGTGGCAATGGAAGGCTGGATTCTGGGCTATCCGCAGCCATCATGACTTCCCCCGGCTTACTCGCCTAAGATTCGCTATTTCTCCTGCGTGGTGAAGTCTAAACGAGCGACTTACTTACTGACCATACTCAACGCCACCGCCTCTGCAACTTCAATCCCATCCACACCGGCTGACAGGATGCCGCCGGCGTAGCTTGCACCTTCGCCGGCGGGGTAGAGGCCGCGGGTGTTGAGGCTTTGGTAGTCGGGGCCGCGCTTGATGCGGATGGGCGATGAGGTGCGGGTTTCTACACCCGTTAGCACGGCATCGTGCATGGCGTAGCCGCGGATCTGGCGGCTGAGTGCCGGGATGGCCTCGCGCAGCGCCTCGATGGCGTAATCGGGCAGGGCGGTGGATAGGTCGGTGGGGGTGACGCCCGGCTTGTACGAGGGGATGACACTACCGAGCTCCGTGCTCGGTTTACCAGCGACGAAGTCACCGACCAGCTGTGCCGGGGCATTGTAGTTACGACCACCCAGTTCGAACGCACGGGTTTCCCAGATGCGCTGAAACTCCATCCCAGCGAGTGGGTTTTCTGGATAGCCGGGATAGTCCTTGGGCTCAATGCCCACCACGATGCCAGCATTGGCATTGCGTTCGTTACGCGAGTATTGGCTCATGCCGTTGGTGACGACGCGGCCTTCTTCAGAGGTTGCTGCTACGACGGTGCCGCCGGGGCACATGCAGAAGCTATATACCGAGCGGCCGTTCTTGCAGTGGTGAACCAGCTTGTAGTCAGCGGCACCAAGAATCGGGTTGCCCGCTGCTGGGCCGTAGCGGCAGGTGTCAATCAGGCTTTGTGGATGCTCGATGCGGAAGCCCATGGAGAAGGGTTTGGCTTCAATGTACACACCCTTGTTGTGGAGCATCTGGAAGGTGTCGCGGGCGCTATGACCAACGGCGAGGATGACGTGGTTGCTCGGCAGGAGTTCGCCATTCACAACCACGCCGCGGACTTGATGATCTTCAATCACCAGTTCATCCACCTTGCTCTGAAAGCGGATTTCGCCACCTAGAGATTCAATCTCGGCGCGGATGCGCTCGACCATGCCCACCAGTTTGAACGTGCCAATGTGGGGACGATTGACCCACAGGATTTCGGGTGGCGCGCCGGCCTTCACGAACTCGGTGAGCACGCGCCGTCCGAGAAAGCGCGGGTCCTTAATCTGGCTGTAGAGCTTGCCGTCCGAGAAGGTGCCAGCACCGCCTTCACCAAATTGGACATTCGATTCGGGGTTGAGCGTGCTCTTGCGCCACAAGCCCCAGGTGTCCTGCGTGCGTTCGCGTACAGCCTTGCCGCGCTCCAGCACGATGGGCTTGAAACCCATCTGGGCCAATGTCAGCGCGGCCAGAATGCCGCAGGGGCCAAAGCCAATGATGATGGGGCGCTCTTTTTGACCTGCGGGTGCCGTGGTGACGAACTTGTAGTCCATGTCCGGCGTGGGGCCAATGTGCGGCACGCCCTGGAGTTTTTTCATCACCCCAGCTTCGTCACGCAGCTCGACATCCACCGAGTAGATCAACAGAATGTTGTGCTTCTTCCTCGCATCCGGGCTGCGCTTAAAGACCGTGAAACGGATCAGCTCGCTCTCGCTGATCTTGAGACGATCCAGCACCGCTGCGAGCAAGGCGGGTTCAGGATGGTCGAGCGGGAGCTTGATTTCAGTCAGACGCAGCATGGGAATCAATTCAGCGCACTGCGACAGGCGTAGTGCGAACACAAAAAGAGAGTGGCCGCCATTTTACCTTCTGGCTGGCCTTACTCGAAGGGAAGCTCAGGCTGAATCTTGATGGGTTGCTCAGGCATGGCATCCATTGGGCTCAGCTTGCCCGCACGTACCCCAAGCAAACGCAGCTTGCGGTCAAGCGGTACCCGCTTCAGGCATTCGCGCGCGGCGCGCAGGATGTCATCCGCTTGCGTGGTTGGGGCTGTGATCGTGTGGTCGCGCGTGACAGCGTCGAAGTTGTCGTAGCGTAGCTTGATCCCGATGGTACGGCTGGCGTAGCGCTTGCGCTGAAGATCATCGGCTAGGCGAGTGCACAGTTGTACGAGGATGTCTGAGAGCTGTGCGCGGTCTCCACGTGGATGTAGGTCTCGTTCGAAAGTTGTCTCGCGGCTGATCGATTTTGGCTCGGATTCGGTGACAACAGGGCGTTCATCAATGCCTTGCGCAGCGTCTGCTAACCATGCGCCATAGCTATTGCCGAATCGGCGGATGAGTAATTCGCGTGGTTGCGCTGCAAGTTCGCCGATGGTGTGAATCCCAAGCCGGGTCAGTCTTTCCGTTGCCTTGGGGCCAACGCCATTGATCTTGCTGACAGCCAGCGGCCAGATGCGTGCAGGAATGTCGTCTTGCATCACGATGCTCATGCCATTTGGTTTTTGCAAGTCGGAGGCGATTTTGGCAATCAATTTGCAATGGCTAATGCCGATCGAACAGCTCAGCCCGGTGGCCGCTTGAACCGCCTGCTTCAGGCGCATGGCCAGCGGCTCGCTGGCCTCTGGAATCTCGGTTAAGTCAATGTAGATTTCATCGATACCGCGGTTTTCGATGACAGGCGCAATGGCAGCGACGGCCTCTTTGAACAAGCGCGAGTAATGGCGATAGGCCGGGAAATCTACGGGGAGCAGCACCGCATCCGGTGCGAGTTTCGATGCCTTCATCATGCCCATGGCGGAAAACACACCCAGCGCGCGTGCTTCATAGGTCGACGTCGTGATCACGCCGCGCCCCACGTAGTCACGCAGGCGTGCATAGCGCCGAGTGCCATCCGGTAGTACTTCAGGCTGTGCATCTCGCCCGCCCCCAATCACTACCGCTTGGCCTTTCAGCTCCGGGTAGCGCAACAGCTCGACGGATGCATAAAAAGCATCCATGTCGAGGTGGGCGATACGTGGCGTCGGGCGCAGGGGTGGGGCGGGCATTGCGGGGATTCATAGGGTGAGTCGGTGAGTGTAATCGTGCCGGACTCGGTCGGCTATACGCCTTACCCGTTACGTAACTTTGTTGTTTGCATGCCTAGATTTCGGCTCGTCAGGCAGTGTGGTGTGGCGCTCAAGCAACAATTATTTAGCGGTCTTGGTGGCGGCGATAGGCTTTCATCAGTTTTCATTTTTGCGATTTTATGGGGTCCCAATAAATAGGAATTCTTCTTGAAGTTGTCGGTGATCCTCAAGTGATATTGGTCATCCTAATAGCAGTCTGTGATTGTGGGTTTGCTATTTACAAGCCTTGTGAGAGTAGGCATTCAGGTGTTTTTAAGGCTTCTCAGTAAGCTTTCCAAGAACCATATTGTTGAATTGCTTATGTAAGCATTTAAAAGGCTTATTAAAGAGTAGCCTTTGTCCTGCGGTTGCCAAAAAACTATTTACAGAGGCACCGCCTGCAGGAAAGGTAGGGGGATTATGCAAATACCAAGTGCGGGCATGTCTGAGCCCATGTTTCAGGCGCTGGTCGAGCAAACGCTGGCTGGCATCTACATTGTTCAGAACGGGCAGTTCCAGTATGTAAATCCGCAGTTCGCGGCCATGTTCGGATTCGCGTCGCCTGAGGACATCATCAACAAGGTTCCGATGACTCAGCTCATTGCAGATCGTGATGTAGCCATGGTGACCGAGAACGTGCGGCGCAGGACCTTAGGCCAAGTTAAGGATATGCGCTACCGCTTTATGGCCAAGCGCAAAGACGGCTCGCATTTTCATGTCGAAGTCCATGGGAAATCGTCAAGCTATAACGATCAGCCGGTTGTGGTTGGCGTGTTGATCGATGTCACTGAACAGGTAGAAGCAGAGCAGCGGATCAGTGAGCGAGATAGCAAAATACAGGCGTTGTTTGGCGGCAATGTAATCGGCATTTTCTGTTGGGATGACAGCGGCATCATTCACGAAGCCAATCCGGTATTGAGGCAGATGCTTCAGCTGACAGATGCTGATTTTGCCGGTGAGGGACTCCAATGGAAGTCAATTACGCCGCCTGAGTATCACGATATCTGCGCTGAGCACGTAGAGCACATCCTCACGCATGGTCGCGGTGTACCCGTGCAAAAAGAATATTTGAGCAGGTCAGGCGAACGCATTCCAGTGCTGGTGAATGGAGTGAGGTTGAGTGACGATGAGTGTTCCGGCATTTCGTTTGTGCTGGATCTGCGTAACGTCCGTCACCTTGAAAGTGAGCGCGATATGCTCGCCGAGATGGTTGAGCGTGCCCCGGCCTTGATGTTCGTTCAGGATTTGGAAGGAAAGTTTGTGTACCTCAATGCTGCTGCACAAGCTAAAGGTAAGCGCTTTGGCGGCTTGATGGGGAAGACCGAGTTTGACTACATGGAGTACGAATCCGCTAAGCGGGTTGCGGCTGATCGTCAGAGGATTCTAAAAAAGGGTAGGCCAGAGCAGTACGAGGAGTTCATCCAATACCCACAGTCAGAGGAGTTTTTTTATTTCAGGACGACGAAGTGGCCTTTGAACGATGCTAATCATCAGCCGATCGGCTTAGCTGGCATTGTTGTGGACATTACTGCTCAGAAAAAGGTCGAATCAGAGCTCTTTCGTTATCAAAATATGATGCAGGCGGTTTTTGAAAACATGCCGCTGCTTGCGGTGCTTACGGATCTTGAATCAAGAATTATTTCATGCAACGGTTTGTTCAGTCAGGTCCACGGCGTTGCGCAAGCGGAGGCAATTGGAAAGTATGTTTGGCAGGTAATACCGCAGCTATCAGAATCGGAGATTCGCCAGAGTCACGGCTATGTCATTTCGAGTGGCTCCCCCCTTGTGGCTGAAAGCGAAATTGTTATTCAGGGCAAAGTTGTGCCTTACCTTCTTTGTCTCTTCCCCGTACGTGAATCCACGGGTGAGATCAGTGCGTTGTGTGCTCTTGTGCAAAGTCTAGAAGATGTAAAGCAGGCAAAGCTCGACCGTGACGCACGCGAGAGGGCCGAGTATGAGGCGCTGCATGATGGCCTGACTGGGCTGCCCAATCGAAAACTCATGCATGATCGAATTGAGCAAATGCTCGCTCATGCGAGGCGAGATAGCTCCCGCTTTGTTGTGTGCTTTATCGACCTCGATCGATTCAAAGAAGTGAATGACACTTTGGGCCATGCCGCCGGGGACGAGCTGCTGCAAGTACTGGCGCGGAGAATGTTGGCTTGCATTCGTGAATCCGACACACTGGCTCGCGTGGGTGGAGATGAGTTTATTGCTGTCCTACGCGGCGATATCGCATCGGGTGAAATAAGTCGTGTCATCGAGCGTTTGACTGCAGGGGTGGCTCATCCAGTCGTGCTCAAACATGGTGAAGTGACCGTTTCGTGCAGTATTGGCTGTGCTGCTTACCCGGAAGATGGTTTGACAATAGAGGCTTTGATGGTGCGTTCTGATGTCTTGATGTACGAGCAGAAGCGCAGAGAACGCAGTATCCGCATCGAAAAAGCAGATGGCTGATATCCGTTATCGCTCCACCTGTGACACGCAAAAAATCCCGCCCATCGTAAGTTGAGCGGGATTTTTTTGTTTAGTTCGAGAGAGGTAAGTTCTAGTTGCTGGCTTTCAGCACAAACTGCGGATTGACCGTCTTGACGCCGGGAACCGCCATGGCAAGGCGGATAGCACGCTCGATGGTTTCTACTTTATCCACCGTGCCACTCAGGGTAACGGTACCTTTGTTGCTATCGACGCTGATTACGAATAGCGAAACAATGCTGTCACTGATAAGTGCGGTTTTGACCTTGGTGGTTAAAGTGGCATCGTCAATGTATTGCCCAGCGGTTTGACCCGCTTGGGCAACAGTACCCTTGGGTGCGTCAGCAGCATGCGCAAGGGGCGCGGTAGCAGCGGCCGCGGCTATTGCGGCCAGCATCAGGCCAATATCCTTATGTCGGAATTGCATGGGTATCTCCTTTTGCATTGAGGAAAATTCAGTCGGGGTGATTAACCTAGGGTGATTAACCCAAGCGACCGTTCCAGGTGAAGCTGGCGACCTTTACCATCAGGTGGGTATTGATGGCCTTAACGCCGGGGACGGCCGAAGCAAGCTTGATCGCGCGCTGAATCGTTTCAGGCTTATCCACTTCGCCACTTAGGTTGACGATGCCGTGGTCGGTGGTGACCTTGACTGCAAAAGCGGAGAGCAGGTTGTCGGAGAGCAGGGCGACTTTGACCTTGGTGGTCAAGGTGGCGTCGTCAATGTACTTGCCTGCGGTTTGACCGGTGCGCTCGGCAGTGCCAGAGATTTGGCTTTCGCTCGCATGGGACAACGGGATGGCAAGCAAGCCGACGAGCAGTAGCAGAGCGGTATCAATATGGCGCAGTTGCATGGAGGACTCCTTTCTTGTTGTGGGCGTGTGCCATGTCCTCTGTATTGCAATGCCTGTGCCAGCTATTTTGTTACTTAAAATCAGTGGCTTGTAAATTTTAGGGGAATGGATTGTGTTGGTTGTGGCCGACAATTGTTTGGTTGAATTTGGTAAGGCATTGTTTTTGATGAATAAAAAATGTCGCTTAGCGGCGACAACTCGGAGGCTCATTTGCTGAGCCTGTAGTTGGTCATGATGTCTCCTGTCACTCACGAACGACTCACCAAGGAACCCATCATGAACAAGCTAATTTCCCGCCTGCCGCATCTGTCCGACACCTTTGTCTTTCGTTCCACGCTGGTGCTGTGGGTAGTGGCGCTTATCGTCAGTTGATTCAGCAGATTGTTACTGGCTCTCGGTTAATATCCGGCCCATATGTTCACTCTCATCCACGGCAACCGGCAGGAACTGCTTGCGCGTCATCTGGCCGCACAGATGCAGGCCCAGCCACTCAGCATTTTCGAGCGCGAAGTCGTGGTGGTGCAGAGCGGTGGCATGGCCCGCTGGCTGCAGATGTATCTTGCCGAGGACATGGGGCTGGCAACACAGCTGCGCTTTACCTTCCCCGCCGGTTATTTGTGGGAGCTGTTTGGCAGCGTGCTGCCCGACGTGCCAAAGGAAACGCCTTTCGCCAGTGACATCCTGATCTGGCAGCTGTTGCGTCTAATGCCGACCGCGCCGGAGTCTGAGGCCTTTGCGCCGCTGCATCACTATCTGGCTGATGGCGATGTGGACAAGCGCCACGGTTTAGCGCGCCGGCTGGCCGAGTGCTTCGATTCCTACCTTGCCTATCGCCCGGACTGGGTGGGGCGTTGGCTGGGCGGTAAGCACATCGGTCTGGGTGAGCATGAAGCCTGGCAAGCCTGGCTGTGGCAGCGCATTGGCGAAGAGGCTGGCGATCTGCCCGAGGCGCACCCGGCGGAGTTGTTTTTTCGTGCGTTGGAGAAGGATGCGTCGCTGTGCGCAACCTTGCCGTCGCGCATTACCGTCTTTGGCATCGGCGCGATGCCGCCGCCGTATCTCGACATTTTCAAGCGTCTCGGCCAGCACATCGATGTAGCTTTCTATCTGGTTAATCCCTGTCGTGAGTACTGGGGTGATCTGGTCAGCAAGCGTGCATTGGCGCGGGCGGCATTGGAGACCCCGGATGCGCTGCCACTGCTCGAAGTCGGCCATCCCCTGCTTGGCTCGCTAGGTCAGGTAACGCGTGCCAGCTTTGAACGGCTGGCGGGTGAAAACGATATAGCGCTTTTCGTCGAGCCGGGCGAGAGCAGCGTGCTCGATGTGTTGCAGACTGATCTACTCGACATGCGTCAGCGTGCTCCCGCCGAGCGCGTGGCGCTGGATGCAGCAGACGCCTCTATTCAGTTTCATGTCTGCCATAGCGCCACGCGTGAGATCGAGGTGCTGCAAGACCGCTTACTCGCTATGTTCGCTGCTGACCCTAGCCTGCAACCCCACGATGTGTTGGTGCTGGCGCCGGATATCGTCACGCTCGCGCCACTGATTGAAGCCGTATTTGCTACATCGATGATGCCTGGGCAAGGCCGTGGCAGTCTGCCGTTCACCATTGCGGATCGGCCCCTGGAACTCGAGGCTCCCTTATTGCGCGCCTTCAATGCGTTGCTCGATCTGGTGCATAGCCGTTTCGATGCGGAGCGCGTACTCAGTGTGTTGGAGCAGCCCTGTATTGCCAACCGCTTTGGCTTTGATGAAGAGGCGCTGACACTGGCGCGTGCCTGGGTGGGCGAGAGCGGTATCCGCTGGGGCTTGTCGGCGGCGGCCCGCGCTGAACGAGGGCTGCCCGAAGAGGACACGCATAGCTGGGCCTTCGGCCTGCGGCGCATGCTGCTGGGCGTGGCCTTGCCGCAGCGCGAGGGCAATCTGTTCATGGATACGCTGCCATTCGATGCCATTGAGGGTGTACGCACGCAGGTGCTGGGCAAGCTGCTGGGTTTCATGGATGCGCTTGAAGCCACGATGCAGCAACTGTCGATCGAACGCAGCGTAGCGGCATGGACAGAACTGCTGCCGCAACTGTGTCTGCGTTTCTGTCTCGACGAAAAGAAGATCGATTTTGCGAGTGCTAGCGATCAACGCGCATTACAAACGCTGCGCACAACGTTGCAGCAACTTGCCAAGTCGGCTGCGCGTGCGCGCAGCGAGGAGCTGGTGCCGCTGTCTGTCATCCGCCGCGAGCTGGATGCACGACTGGATGCCATGCCGCCGGGGTGGGCGTTCTTAGGTGGTGGTATTACCTTTGCTGCGCTGCGCGCCTATCGCGGCATGCCCGCGCGGGTGGTCTGCCTGATTGGCATGAACGATGGCCTGTTCCCACGCAACCCTGCGATCCCCGGTTTTGATCTGCTCGCCAAACATCCGCAATTGGGTGACCGCGAGCTGCGGGCTGAAGACAGGCATGCCTTCTTTGAGGCGCTGTTGTCAGCACGCGAGTATTTGCATGTGAGCTATGTTGGCCGCGGTATCCGCGACAACGCACCGTTGCCGCCGTCCATGCTTGTTGCCGAGTTGCGTGATGCCGTGGACCAGACCGCCTTTGTCGCAGGTGATGAAGCAGGTTCGGCTAGTGCGGCGCTGACCGTGCAGCATCGCCTGCAACCGTTCTCGCCCCGTTATTTCGATGGCAGTGATGCGCGCCTCTACAGCCATGCCGCCCACTATGCGCGCGCCAGCACTGCTGCGCTGGGCGCGCGTCAGGCTGCGCAACCTTTCCTAACGCAGCCGCTTAGCGAGGCATCGCCAGAGCTGCTGACCATTACGCCGCAACAGTTGATCCGCTTCTTTCGCAACCCGGCGGAATATCTGCTGCGCCATCGCCTCGGTATTCAGCTGGAGGAGAGCGAAGGGCTGCTCGCCACCGTTGAGCCTTTTGTGCCGAGCGGGTTGGAGCGCTTTAGCTTGCGTACTCAGCTGGTCGATGACTGGCAAACGGGTGTGCGCGATCACGCCCAGGCATTGGCCTTGGCACGTGCGCGTGGCACTTTGCCGCACGGCGCGGCGGGTGCGGTGTGGTTCGATCAGTTGTGGAGTGACTTTGCGCCCTTCGCTGAGCAGGTTGCGGCGCATCGTGGCACGGTCTTGCCCCCCTGTCGTATTGATCTTTCCGCTGCCGGTGTCACCGTGCAGGGCAGCATTGCTGGTCTGCAGATGAACGAAACAGGCGAGACATTGTTGATTGATTGGCGGGTGGGGGATGTACGTGCGATTGATCGCCTCAATCTGTGGCTACACCATCTGCTCCTTCATGCGGCTGGGCAAGCTTGCACCAGCCGTTTGCTCACGCCTAAGGAAAACTGGAGCCTGCCGCCGCTGGTCGGCGTGAATGTTGAGGCCTTGATCGAATCGCTTTTCTCAATCTACGCCGCGGGTTGTCGCGAGCTGCTGCCGTTCTTCCCCGCAACCTCGCTGCTCTGGCTCAAGACTCAGCGTGAGGGAAAAGACAGTAACTGGCACAAAGACTGGGAAGACAGTGGGCGCAATCCCGGCGCAGAAAGTCTGAATGCCTATGTCGATCTGGCGTGGCGCGATTGTGATCCCTTCAATCACCGCTTCGAGATTCTGGCTGGGCAAATTTATGGGCCCATGCTCGAGCATGCCGATGATGATGTGGGGGACGAGGCATGAGTCGCGTCTTGCATATTCCCGAAGTCAGGCTGAACGGCTTGCAGATGATCGAGGCCAGCGCCGGCACGGGCAAGACTTGGACGATTGCCGCGCTGTATCTGCGCCTCTTGCTGGAGCGCGCACTCCCGGTCGAGAAGATTCTGGTTGTCACCTATACCAATGCCGCCACCGCCGAGCTGCGCGCACGTATTCGCCAGCGGTTGCTTGAAACGCAACAGGCCTGTGTCGCGGGGAGCGCTGGTGACGACCTGGTGCTGCAGGACATTTTCAGTCGCGTGGATATGGCGCGCGCCCACGTGCTGCTTACGCTGGCGCTTGAAAGTTTTGATCTTGCTGCGATTCATACTATCCACGGTTTCTGCCAGCGTGCCTTGGCCGAGCGCGCCTTTGAGTCCGGCTTGCCCTTTGAGAGTGAGCTGGCGAGCGATGATCGGCGTGTGCTGCATGAGGCGATGGATGATTTCTGGCGTCGCGAAGTGGTGGGCCATGAGGATGCGCTCTGGCTAGGCTGGCTTCTCGGCCATGTGCCCGGCCCGGATGCGCTGCTGCAATTGCTCTCTGCGCACTTCGGCAAGCCCTATTTGCAGCATGTGCTTCCGGCACAGCCGGACATGTCGGCGGCTGCCCGCTATCAGGCAACGGCCTTACGCGTTCAGGCGCTATGGAAGCGCGAAGGGGTTGCCGCGAGTGAGCTATTACGCGCGCATCCCGGTTTGAATCAGACTAGCCATAAGCCGGCGCAGATTCAGCTGGCGCTGGATGCCCTTGATAGCTGGCTAGTATCCGGAACCACATTGCCTGCACCGGCGCTGGCCGCCAAGCTGGGCGCGCGCACCCTGACCGATAAGACCAAGAAGGGCAACACGCCGCCAGCGCACATCGTGTTCGAAGCGATTGATGAATTGCTCGATGCCGCTGCCGACGCTGAAGCTGCTTTTTCTGCACAGCTGGCTTATCTGTTGCAGCGCGCGCTTGTCGAATGCGAGGCCAATATTCGTGAAGCGCGCCAGCGACTGGCGACGCGCTCTTTTGATGATTTGCTGCTGGATTTGCATGCCGCGCTCATGGGCGAGGGTGGCGAGATGCTGACGGCGGCGCTGCGTCATCGTTATACCGCCGCATTGATTGACGAATTCCAGGATACCGATCCGTTGCAGTACGGGATTTTTGCCCGAGTGTTTGCGGGGGGGGATCAACCGCTATTTTTTGTCGGCGATCCCAAACAGGCGATTTACAGTTTCCGCGGTGCGGATCTACGCGCCTATCTGGATGCTAAGACGCAGGCGGGCGAGCCGCTGGTGCTGGACACCAACCGCCGCTCAACGCGCGAGTTGATCGCGGCGGTGAATGCCGTGTTCGCAGGCAACCCCCGTCCCTTTTTGGATGAGGAATTGCAGTTCGAGCCTGTGCTGGCACCGCCAAATGCGCCTTCGCCCATTTTGTTGGATGGCGAGCCGCTGCTGGCGTTGGCACTGTGGTTCATGCCACGCTCGGGCCGCGAGCTTGAGCCGCGCAAATCCGGCAAGAACGCGGGCAAGCTCGGGCTGATTCCCAAGAACCGCGCCAACCCAACCATTGCCGAAGCGGTGGCAGCCTCCATTGCTGAACTGCTGACGGCAACGCAAGCTGGGCGCGTAACGGTGGATGACAAGGGCACAACACGTCGCTTGCAGGGGCAGGACATTGCCGTGCTGGTGAAGTCACATCATCAAGGCCATTTGATGCGCGAGTGCCTGCAGGACTTAGGTGTCGCCAGTGTGCGTTATGGGCAGGACAGTATTTTCGAAACGCAGGATGCGCTGGAGCTGGAGCGCGTGTTGCTCGCGATTGCCCATCCCGGACGTGAAGGGTTGGTGCGTTCGGCCCTAGCCACACGGCTGATGGGTGTGCGCGGCGATGCCCTCGCTGCGCTTGATGGTGATGCCTGGCTACAACGGTTGGAAGACTTTCATCGCTGGCATGTGCTGGCGCGCGACCATGGCTTTATTCGCATGTGGCGCACATGGCAGCTGGAGGCGGATGTGGCGCCACGCCTGCTGGCGCTGCCGGATGGCGAGCGGCTGATGACCAATCTGCTGCACTTGTCCGATCTGCTCGCCACGCTGGCGCATGACGATAAGCTGGGCATTGAAGCGCTGGCAAAGCATTTGGCAGATGCGCGCAACGACGATAAGAGCGAGAGCAACACTGGCGAGGGCCGTTTGCTGCGCTTGGAGAGTGATGAAAATTTGGTGCGCATTGTCACCATCCATACATCAAAGGGGCTGGAGTATCCCGTCACGTATTGCCCCTTCCTGTGGGATGGTGGGCTGCGTGAGAACACTGGCCCTGTGCGCTATCACGACCCGGCGCAGGATCATCGTGCCGCACTGGACTTCGGTTCGCAGGAACGTGACGAACATCAGGCGCAGGCCGATCATGAGGCGCGCGCCGAAGCGCTGCGTCTCGCTTATGTTGCTCTGACCCGTGCACGCCAGCATTGTGTACTGGTGTGGGGTGCCATGACGGATGCCGATGTGTCGCCGCTGGCCTGGCTGCTGCATGGTAGCGAACAGTTTGATTTCGGTGCAGCGAGCGACGATGAGATTTGCACGCAGCTGCGCCAGTGGCAGGAAGCCTGCCCGCATATTCAACTGTTGCCGCTGCCCAACGCGGGTGAGCCGGTTGTAGCTGAGCGCAAGACGGTTCAATCCTTGCAGGCACGTCCTTATCCGGCGCGTGCACTGCTGCCTTGGCGCGTGCACAGCTTCACTGCCTGGCTAGTCAGCCCCGGCGAGCGCGTGCCGGATACAGATGAGTTGCCGGATCACGATGCCATTGTGCCGGTGCCGCTGCCGGACGTGCAGGCGCCGGAGGCGGCCGCCACTATAGCCAGCGCACCGGTTAGCGCTTTCCCCTGTGGTGCGAATGCCGGCACTTGCCTGCACGACATGTTCGAACGTGCAGATTTCATGGTGCCAGAAGTGGAGATCGTGGCCGACAGCCTTGAGCAATTCGGATTCGCCCCTGAACTGCAGCCGGTTGCCATGCGCTTACTCAGCGATGCACTGCATACGCCGATGAGCGAGGCCTTGCCGCCATTGCGCGAGATTCCACGGGCGCAGCAGATTCGTGAAATGGAATTCATGCTGCCTGTGGCTGCGCCGGACATGACCGCGTTGGCTGCTGCCGTGGGAAAGGGGGCGGGAGCTGACGGCAAACTTGATCAACGCATCCGCAGCCTGAATGCCGCGCATCTGGCGGGCTTTCTCAAGGGCTTTATCGATCTGGTATTTGCGCATGAAGATCGCTATTACGTGCTCGACTACAAGTCCAACTATCTAGGCCCCCACCTGAACGATTACACCCCGCCACAACTTGCGGCTGCCATGGCGGATGCGATGTACGACCTGCAGGCCTTGTTGTATGCGGTTGCCTTGCATCTAGCCTTGCAGCAACGCCTGCCCGACTATGACTACGAGCGTCATTGTGGCGGTAGTCTGTATCTCTTCCTGCGCGGTATGCAGCCTGATGTTGCTGGCAGTGGTGTCTTTGCCTGGCGTCCATCACGCGAGATGGTAGAACGTGTCGCTGCGTGTCTGCACACTAAATCGCGGGTGCTGCAATGAGTCAGGATAGCCCGCGCAGCATGCTGAAGCGATTGGAGAGTGCACGCCGACAAGGCGTGCTGGGTGATCTTGATGCGCACTTTGCGCGCTTCATTGCCGAGCAGGGCGCTGAGGGCGATCAGTACAGTGAAAATCCACCCGTCACGCTGGCAGCTGCATTATTGAGCCAGCTCACCAGCAATGGCCATGTGTGTCTTGATCTCGATTCGTTGGCAGAACAGCCCGTGCTGGATGGCAGCATCAGCGCGCCGCCACTAGCTGAATGGCAAGCCGCTTTGCGCACCCATCCTGCGTGTGGCGATGCATTGGCTTATACGCCATTGGTGCTGGATGGCACGCGACTCTATTTGCGCCGCTATTTTGATTACGAATGTGCCGTCGCGAATGCTTGGCTAGGTCATGCCGAAATTCCGCTCAATCCAGCGCTTGAAGCGCAGTTGGAAGCGCTGTTCCCGCGCACGACGGATGACCCTATGCGCGACCAACGGGCAGCGGCGCGCGCTGCCCTGATGCATCCACGGGTGCTGATTTCAGGTGGGCCGGGTACGGGGAAGACGACGACACTCGCGAGCATTCTCGCCTTGCTGATCGGGCAGGCACAGGCAGCCTTGGCTAAGCAGCCTTGCTTATTTGACCAGCAAACCCAACCACTCCGTATTCTCCTTGCGGCGCCGACTGGCAAAGCCGCTGCACGGATGCAGGATGCCATTCGTGGCGCCAAGGCACGCTTGCCGTTAAGCGAGAGCATCAAGGCCGCCATCCCCGAAACCGCCCAGACCCTGCACCGCTTGCTGGGTGCGCGGCCGCAGGGTGGTGGCACGGTGTGGCGTCACCATGCCGACAATCCGCTGGCTTGTGATGTGTTGGTCGTGGATGAAGCATCGATGATCGACTTGGCGCAAATGGCGCGGCTGCTTGCGGCTATTCCACCGGATGCGCGCTTGATCCTGCTGGGTGATCGTGACCAGTTAGCGTCAGTGGATGCGGGGGCCGTGTTTGCCGATCTGTGCGCCGCGGGTGCGGCAACCTTGAATGTGAGTTTCCGTTTCGATGCCGGCAGTGGCATTGCGCGCTTGGCCGCCTTATTGCGCGAAGGTCAGGCAGATGCGGCCATGCAGCTACTCGCCGCGCCACCCGCCGATCTGCGCTGGTCAGCCACGGCGAGTCGTTATGCCGTGGTGAAGCATGCCGCCGCCGCGTATGCCACTTTCATTGCCCAGCTGAAATCGACGGCATTGCCAGCGGTGTTCGATTGCTTTGCGGCCTTCCGTCTGCTCACCCCCATGCGGCAGGGGCCACTGGGTGTAACAAGTCTGAATAGCGAGATTGAAAAGCAGTTGGTCACGCTGGCAGCGATCCCGCCGCGCAGCCATTGGTATGTTGGCAAGCCCGTGATGATCACGGCGAATGACTACGCCTTGCGCTTATTTAACGGCGACATTGGTATTTGCGTAAGCGACCCGACTAGCGGCGAATTACGCATTGCCTTTCCCGCTGAGATGGAACAAGGCGGCGTGCGGCTGCTTGCGCCAGCCCGCTTGCCCGCGCATGAAACCGCCTGGGCGATGACCGTGCACAAGAGCCAGGGTTCGGAGTTCGACCACGTGGCCTTGGTCTTGCCGGACGAGCCTTCTGAATTGGTGACACGTGAGCTGGTGTACACCGCTGTGACGCGTGCCCGCCAATCAGTCATGCTGTGGGCAGCTGAAAACAGCTTGCGCTCCGCTTCCTTGCGGCGCATTGTCCGGCATTCAGGCTTGGTCTCCAGACTCGTGGGTGCTCCGTGTATGGATACATATAAAGCTTGATCTAGCTCATGCAGTGGATGGTGGTCGCCGTTTAACATCCAACAACCTAAAAAGGTGGTTGCAGCATGCTAATCAGCAAAATCCTTGAAGACATCATCCACAACGCAGCGCTATTGCTGATCTGCGTTTATCTGTTTGACTTGGCCAGATTCAGTTGGCGCAAAGTTCACGGCTCGCACGTTTTGACCGGCTTGTTGCTAGGTATATGTGGCTTGGGTCTGATGATGACACCCCTGGATATGGGAGAGGGGATTGTCTACGACACCCGCTCCGTCTTCATTGGTCTGGTCGGCCTCTTCTTCAGCCCACTTGAGCTGTTGATCGCGGGCTTGATGATGGTTGCCTATCGCCTTCACCTAGGCGGCCTTGGCATGTTGACTGGCAGCTTGGTGATCGTTGCATGTGGCCTGTTCGGTTTGCTGACCAAGCGTGCATGGGAGCATCGTCTCGCTCAGCTCCGCTGGCATCAGCTACTGTTCTTCGGGCTGGTCTGTTCCATCATCATGCTGCTGCTGCAGTTCACGCTGCCTGAGGGCCGTGCAAGCTACATCATTCCCATCATCATCACACCGGTACTACTGGTCTTTCCAGTGGCAGGTACGTTAGTCGGTGTCCTGATTGTGAATCGTCTGAAGCAAAATTTGGCACAGAAAACACAAGAGGACACGCTCAGTCATTTGGATGCCCTGTATCGCAACGTGCCGATTCCCATTTGTAAGGAAGACTTCTCGCTTGTCCGTCAAGCACTGAAAAAAATTGAGGATGAGGGACACAAGGATTTTGTGGCGTATTTCCAAGCCTATCCAGATGAGTCATGGCGACTTGCCAGTTTGGTAAGGATTTGTGATGTCAATGACGAGGCTTTGGAGCAGGTTGGTGCAAGGTCGATGAGTGAGGTGACATTCTCACCTGACCGTGTGTTCAACCAACAGTCAGCCGAGAATTTTGTTAAGCAATTGATTGAGATGTGGCATGGCGTTTCCCGTACACGCATTCTCAGCAGCATGCATACCCTGCAAGGTGATACGCGGTATGTGGAAGTTTGTCGCTTTGTCATTCCGGGGCATGAAGCAACCTGGGATCGAGTCATCACAACCACATTAGATCTGACGGAGAATCTGAAGGCACAAGCGAAACTGCTGCAAAGCCATAGCCTGCTTAAGAATCTCACGGACCAAGTACCGGGAATGCTTTATCAGTTCAGGCGCTATCCAGATGGCCACATGTCGGTGCCATTTGTGACGCTTGCCATCGAGCATTTATTCGGTCTGTCCCCCGAAATGGTGGCTGAGGATGCAACACAGGTTTTTGAACGCATTCTTCCTGAAGATCGTTTGGAGGTTGAACGAACGATTGAGGAGTCAGCACGTACTTTTTCAACTTGGCAGTGTCAGTTCCGTGTGACGCGAGCGGATGGTCAGGTACGTTGGTTATCTGGCATTGCTCAGCCTCGCCAGCTTGAAGATGGCAGCATCCTTTGGCATGGCTATGTGCATGACATCACCGATAGCAAGCGGATTGAAGAGCGGCTGCGCCTGACTTCGCGCGTGTTTGACGCGGCGGGTGAAGGCGTGCTGATTACCGATGCGCAGCAGAATATCATCGCAGTGAATACGGCCTTCAGTCGCGTCACCGGTTATTCAGAGGAGGATGTGCTTGGACAAAAGCCGTCGATTCTCAGCTCTGGTCGCCACGATGAGAGTTTTTATCGCAGCATGTGGGTAACACTGGCCGCGACAGGGACCTGGGCGGGTGATATCTGGAATCGGCGAAAGAGTGGCGAGATCTATCCGGAATGGCTGACCATGAGTGTGGTTAAGAACGATCAAGACCATGTTCAATATTACGTAGCCGTATTCTCTGACTTGAGCGAAATTCGGCGTGCCCAGAATCTGGCTGAGCGCATGGCCATGGAAGATGTCCTGACCGGACTTGCGAATCGCTCCGCTTTTGTGCTGCGTATGGATCGTTTCCTTGGTGAGCTACGTGCGGCTAAGCGTCATTCTGTGATGGTCTTATTCGATCTTGATCGTTTCAAGGAAATCAATCAGAGCGAAGGTTTGGACCGTGGTGATGCGGTTTTGAAAGCTGTTGCCGACACCCTGCAGCAGCGCTTTGGTGGTGAGCATCTAGTAGCGCGTGTAGGTGCAGATGAGTTTGCCGTACTTGTTTATCGCCAACTCGCAACGCATGAGGAGGCCGGGCGCATGGCGCTCGACATTTTTGAGCAAGCGAGAAGCGGCATCTTGTCTGGCATGCCACCGGTGGGCAGTATTGGGCAGGTAGAAATCAGTGCGGGCATTGTGCTTCTGCCGGGTGAAGACGATCAGCAGACGGCGGATATATTGCAAGCGGCCGATTGGGCAGCCAGTCAGGCCAAGAGTCAGGGGGGCGGCAAGGCCGTATTCTTTGCCTCGGTTATGGGGCAGGAGATTCGTGAGCGCTATCGGCTTGAACAGGAGTTGCGTCAAGCGGCAGAGCGCCACGAGCTGCGCCTGTTCCTGCAACCGCAGGTGAATGCCGAGGGTAAGCAGGTGAGTGCTGAAGCGTTAATTCGCTGGCAACACCCACAGCGCGGCCTGATGCCACCCGGTATGTTTATTACCTTGGCCGAAGAGGCCGGTTTCATTTCAGTGCTTGAGCATTGGATGTTCCGCGAAATCTGCCAGCTACTGGTTCGCCTTGAAGCAGATGGACGTGGCATCAAGGTGTCACTGAACATCAGTGCACATCATTTTGAGCGTGAGGATTTTGTCGATGAGGTGCGTCGCCAGATCGCGCAAAGTGGCGTCAATCCATCTTTGCTTGTATTTGAAATCACCGAGAGCGTGGTCATTGAAAACATTGGTGACGTGACTGAGAAGATGCTGAATCTTGGCATGCTTGGTATTCAGTTTTCGCTGGATGATTTTGGGACGGGTTACTCCAGCCTGTCTTATCTCAAGCGACTGCCGATTCACGAGCTTAAGATTGATCGCAGCTTCATTACTGACGCTCCGCATGACATGAATGATGCAGCACTGGTGGAAACCATTCTTGGTGTGGCACGCACACTACGTCTGCGTGTGGTCGCTGAAGGTGTGGAAACGCAGGCGCAGGCCGACTTCCTGAATGCGCATGGCAATGTGATTCACCAAGGCTATCTGTATGACAAGCCCTTGCCAGTGGCACAATGGCTGGAAAAATACTTTCCCTAAACCATGAAAAGTTTCTTCGACGCCCAGCTTTCCTTCACTGAAATTTCAGCCCTGATCTGGTTTTTGATCTGCTGGGGTGGCTATAACTGGTATGCCAGTCATGGTGAGCATGCGCGTCGTTCATTGGTTGGCGTATCGCATACCTATCGGCTGCAGTGGGCACGGCAGCTTCTCAAGCGCGATGTCCGTATGGTTGATTCCTCACTGGTCGGCAACCTGATGAACAGCGTGTCCTTTTACGCCAACACGACAATCTATGTGATTGCCGGTTTGATGGCCTTATGGGGCACACTGGATCAGACCATGGGCTTTGTAGCCGATCTGCCTTTTGCTAAGCAGAGTGGCAAAGATCTGTGGGAGCTGCGGCTGATCCTGTTAATTTTTGTCTTCGTCTTTGCCTACTTCAAATTCACCTGGGCACTGCGCGAGTTCAATCTTCTCTCCATCATGATTGGCGGTGCACCTGATGCCAAATTTGTAATGGCCGCAGAGGATGGTTGTGAAAGCTATGCAAATCGCATGGCGGCGGTTAACTCATTGGCCGGCGAAGAATTCAATCGTGGTGTCAGGTCTTACTACTTTGGTCTGGCGGCGCTGGCCTGGTTTATCCAGCCATGGCTCTTCATTGGTGCAACGACTTTGGTCGTTGTGGTGCTCTACCGTCGTGACTTCTCATCGTCACTGCTAAAAATTGTCCAGCCAGACTGATGGGACAAGCCTTAGCGCATGCACCAAGGCCATGCACCAAGCCGGTTCTCGCGCCCCTTATCGGGGCTTTTTGGTAGAACATACTTTTAATTTATTGAATCCAATGAATTAGTTTGCGGGCACGTTTCGTGCTGAGATTCATAGTGAATGGGCTACAAGCCTATTCGATGTCACGCAGTAGCTTCACCTGACAAGCCCATCCGGGCGCCTTGTTTCGACTTCTGCCCTCTCGTCGGGACAGGTCAAGCGGGTTGGCCGGTGTTTTCTTGAAAGTGACCGTTTATGAAACCTGCCTACGACGAGATGTATGGTGCTGACAAGGATGTCCGCCCACACTATGAGAGCCTAGCCCGCTGGCTCAAGGAGACGCCACCCGACGTGGTGGCACGCAAGCGCGAGGAAGCCGATCTGGCTTTTCACCGTGTCGGTATCACCTTCACTGTGTATGGTGAAGATGCTGGCGAAGAGCGCCTGATCCCTTTTGATTTGTTGCCGCGCATTATTCCTGCCCATGAGTGGAAAATCATGGAGTCGGGGTTGCGTCAGCGTGTGAAAGCACTGAACGCTTTCCTTCATGACGTTTATCACGATCAGAATATTCTGAAGGCGGGCCGTATTCCTTCCGCGCAGGTGTTGCAGAACCCCTTGTTCCGCAAGGAAATGGTGGGTGTTGATCTGCCCGGTCAGATTTATGTTCACGTCGCCGGGATTGATTTGGTGCGGGCTGGCGAGGGCGAGTATTACGTGCTGGAGGACAATTTGCGCACCCCGTCGGGCGTGTCCTACATGCTTGAAGACCGCAAGATGATGATGCGCTTGCTGCCAGAGCTGTTCTCGCGTCAGCCGATAGCACCCGTTGAGCACTATCCCGATCTCCTGCTGGAAAACTTGCGCGCAGTTGCCGCCAAGGGCGTCATTGAGCCGACGGTGGTGGTGCTCACGCCGGGGCAATTCAACAGTGCTTATTTTGAGCATGCCTTCCTCGCGCAACAGATGGGCGTGGAGTTGGTCGAGGGGCCGGATCTATTTGTGAAAGACGATGTGGTCTATATGCGTACCACGCATGGCCCACAGCGCGTGGATGTGATTTACCGCCGTCTCGACGATGACTTCCTTGATCCAGAGGCCTTCCGCAAGGATTCAGTCTTGGGCGTCCCCGGCTTGTTTAGCGCTTACTGCAAAGGCAATGTGACCTTAGCGAATGCCGTCGGTACAGGCATTGCGGATGACAAGTCCATGTATGTGCATGTGCCGGAGATGATCCGTTTCTATCTTGGCGAAGAACCTATCCTCTCCAATGTGCCGACCTGGGAGCTGTCGAAGCCCGACGATCTCAAGTACGTGCTCGATCATCTTGCAGAACTGGTGGTCAAGGAGGTGGCCGGTTCCGGTGGCTACGGCATGCTGGTTGGCCCAACGTCGACCGAGGATGAGCGCCGCATTTTCCGCGACAAGATTCTCGCGCATCCCTCCAACTACATCGCCCAACCAACCTTGGCGTTGTCGACGTGCCCGACCTTTGTGGCGCAGGGGATTGCACCGCGCCATATTGATCTGCGCCCCTTCATCTTGTGTGGTGAGGAAATCACCACGGTGCCTGGTGGTTTGACGCGGGTAGCCTTGAAAGAGGGCTCTTTGGTGGTGAATTCGTCCCAAGGTGGCGGCACCAAGGACACCTGGGTTCTGGAGTATTAAGCATGCTTTCAAGTACAGCTGACCACCTCTTTTGGATGGCGCGCAGTATCGAGCGCGCCGAGAACACTGCCCGCATGCTCGACATCACCTACAAGATGTCGTTGCTCAAGCACGCCACACTTGAGCCGTTTCAGGAGTGGAGCGCGATGCTCTCCATCAGTGGCTTGCATTACGAGTTCACGGAAAAGTACAAGGACATCAATGCGGCGAATGTGATTCGCTTCATGGCTTTGGATGAAGACAACCCCGCCAGCATCTATTCCAGCCTCAAGGCGGCGCGTGACAATGCGCGTGCGGTGCGTGGCTCGATTACGTCGGAGATGTGGGAAACCCTGAATGCAACCTGGATAGAGATGAAGGCTATCGCTGATCGTGGTATTCCGTCAGATGGCGTGTCCAGTTTCTTCGAATGGGTCAAGGAGCGGTCGCATCTCTCACGCGGGATTACCTACGGCACCATGCTGCGCGACGATGGCTTCCGTTTCATTCGTCTCGGCACCTTCCTAGAGCGCGCGGAAAACACCATGCGCATTCTGGATGTGAAATACCACATTCTCCTGCCCAGCCTGCAGGATGTGGGCGGGGCAGCTGACTACTATCAGTGGAGTGCGCTGCTACGCTCAGTGTCGGCCTTCGAGACATATCGCAAGGTGTATCGCGATGTGATTACCCCACGTCGGGTCGCTCAGCTCATGATCCTGCGTGCAGACATGCCACGCTCGCTGCATGCCTGTGTGGAAGAGCTTGATACGCAGATTCGTGTGCTGGATGGGCCTCGTTCCGAGGAGTTACAGCGCTTGTCCGGTCGTTTGTACGCCGAGCTGAAGTTTGGCCGCATCGAGGAAATCATGGCCGAAGGTCTGCATGAATACCTGACCCGCTGCCTGCTGCGCCTGCGTACTCTGGGCGAATGTATCAGTACCACCTACTTCTGGGCTGAGGCTGAGAAGTGAAGGCGACAGTCTTGCCCGCACCCGGCAAGTGCGGGCTGATTGTCCTTGTCTGGAATCGGCGCTTCCGCTAAGGTAGGCGCTTCCACACTTTGAGAATGCTGCAATGACCTACTGTGCTGCCACGATGTTGGATGCCGGCATCGTGTTTGCCTCTGACTCCCGCACCAATGCTGGGATCGATAATGTTTCTACGTTCAAGAAGATGCGTGTCTTCGAGGCGCCGGGCAACCGCGTCATCGTGACCCTGTGTTCCGGCAATTTGGCCGTCACGCAAGCCACGTTGAACCATCTGGATCAAGTGATCCGTCGCAATGACGGCACGCCCAATCTGATGAATGCCAACACCATGTTTGATATCGCCTATTTGGTGGGCGACGCCCTGCGCGAGGTGCGTCAGCATGATGCCCCTTACCTGACGCAGAACAATGTCGATAGCAGCGCCAATTTTATTGTGGGTGGTCAAATCGCAGGGGAGCAACCGCGCTTGTTCATGGTGTATTCCGAAGGTAACTTCATCGAGGCCATGACTGAGACACCGTATTTCCAAATTGGCGAGGTCAAGTATGGCAAGCCGATTCTGGATCGCGTCATCAAGGCCAATACCAATATGGATGACGCCACCAAGTGCGTGCTGGTGTCATTTGATTCGACCATGCGTTCGAATCTGTCTGTGGGTATGCCGATTGATTTGCTTTGCTACGAACGTGACAGCCTACGCGTGACGAAGACGCGGCGCTTTGATGAGCGTGACGACTACATGCGCGGCTTGCGTGAAACTTGGAGTGACGGTCTACGCAAAGCTTTTGCACAGCTACCTAATTTCGATTGGCAGTAAGCGCAGGGATAGATCTATCAGCGACAGGTAAGCAGGGTTTTTCTAGCAGTCTGTATCGCAGTCGCCTTTGTTATGAATAAGCAGGTGTCTGAACGCCGGATTTTTCAACGCACACGCCTCAAGCCTCAGCACACACAATGACCATCCGCGTTGCACTGAATCACCGCACTTCGTATCGATTTGATCGCCCGGTACGGTTGTGGCCACACGAAATCCGTTTGCGTCCGGCGGCACATGCGCGCACCCCGGTCAGTGGCTATTCGCTGACCATCAGCCCGGCCAACCACTTCATCAATTGGCAGCAGGATGTATATGGCAATTGGGTGGCTCGTCTGGTGTTTCCGGAGCCATCTGATCACATTGATGTGACGGTCGATTTGGTTGCCGACATGACGGTGATCAACCCCTTCGACTTTTTCGTCGAGGAGTATGCCGAGCATTTCCCATTCGCCTATCCGCCGCTATTACTGCGCGAACTGACCCCGTATCTGGAGTGCGACACGCCGGGGCCGCTATTTGCCGCTTGGCTGGACAAGGTCAAGGCTGCCGTCCTCCGTCCGGAATTGCGTATCGTCGATTTTCTGGTCGGCGTGAATGCACAGGTCCAGCAGGATGTGAGCTACATCGTGCGCATGGAGCCGGGTATTCAAACACTCGAGCAGACGCTTGAGCTGACGCGTGGTTCTTGCCGTGATTCGGCTTGGTTGCTGGTGCAGGCCTTCCGTCATTTGGGCCTCGCGGCACGGTTTGCGTCTGGCTACTTGTTGCAGCTAGTGGCCGACGTCAAGGTCCTCGATGGCCCGTCAGGCCCCGAAACCGACTTTACGGATCTGCATGCGTGGTGTGAGGTGTATGTGCCGGGTGCTGGGTGGATTGGCCTCGACCCCACATCCGGTCTTTTCGCCGGCGAAGGACATATTCCGCTGGCCTGTACCGCCATGCCGTCGTCGGCAGCGCCAGTGATTGGTGCGACCGGGGTATGTGAAGCGCACATGGATTTCTCCATGAACCTCACGCGTATTCATGAGGACCCACGTGTCACAAAGCCGTACACCGACGCGCAATGGAGCGCCATCGTCAATCTTGGCCATACCGTTGATGCCGAGTTGAAGAAACACGATGTGCGTCTCACCCAAGGCGGTGAACCAACCTTTGTGTCGATTGATGACATGGAAGGGCCGGAGTGGAATTACACCGCCTTGTCCGATACCAAGCGGGAGCTTGCGGGAAGTTTGATCAAACGGCTGCAGAGTTGTTTTGCGCCGGGCGCATTGCTGCATTTTGGCCAAGGGAAATGGTATCCGGGTGAGCCGTTGCCACGTTGGGCACTTGGCTGTTACTGGCGTGAGGACGGTGTGCCTTTGTGGCGCAACACGGCCTTGCTTGATCAGGGCGACCTGACGGACGTCCGCAAGCCTGCGGATGCTGGCCAATTTCTCAATACGCTGGCGAGCCATCTAGGGATCTCTTCCCGCTATGTTCTGCCTGCCTATGAAGACCCACTCAAGGCAGTGGAAGAAGAAGCCCGTTGGCCGGAGAATTTCGACCCACTCAGCGCTGGTCTGACCCGTCATGATGAGCGTCGGCGTATCGCCGAGGTCATGGCCCGCGGCTTAGGCGAGGCAGTGGGTTACATCCTGCCGCTGAAGCCACATGAGCGTGCGCAGGTAAAGAAGGGCAAGACGCAGGTGCCGGGGCCTTTGCCCGGTTGGCGCTCCAGTATTTGGCCATTGCGTCGAAAGCATGTGTTTTTGCTCGGCGGTGACTCACCGATGGGCTTGCGTTTACCTTTGGCGTCATTGCCTTGGGTCGCACCCGAAGATGCCGAGATTGAATATCCGCGCGATCCGTTTGCTGCACAGGGCGAGCTGCCTGCATCTGATGCCAAGCGCAAGAAAGCAAAGGGTAGCGAGCCCGAACTCGAACCGACCTACGACCCACGCGAGATCATTCACACCGCGTTGTGTTGCGAGGTTCGCGGCGAGGCAGGCAAGGGCGTGCTGCATGTGTTCATGCCGCCGCTGGTGTTGCTTGAGGACTATCTGGAGTTGCTGGCTGCGGTTGAGGCCAGCGCGGCTGAACTCGCTATGCCGGTACGTATTGAGGGCTATCCGCCACCGAACGATCCGCGTCTGCGCGACTTCAAGGTCACCCCTGATCCGGGCGTGATCGAAGTCAACATCATGCCAGCGCGTACTTGGCCGGAGCTGGTGCATAACGTTGAGACGCTGTACGAGGAGGCGCGCTTGTCGCGACTCGGTACCGACAAGTTCATGCTGGATGGTCGTCATACCGGCACTGGCGGCGGCAATCACGTCACATTGGGTGGTGCCACACCAGCAGATTCTCCAATGTTGCGCCGGCCAGATGTGCTGATGAGCCTGATCACTTATTGGCAGAATCATCCCTCGCTGTCCTATCTGTTCTCGGGCATGTTCATTGGCCCGACCAGTCAGGCGCCGCGCGTCGATGAGGCACGCCATGAAAGTTTGTATGAGCTGGAGATTGCCTTCCAGCAGATGCGCGAACGGCTGAAGCCGGGTAGCGAGTCGCTGCAACCTTGGCTGGTAGATCGCCTGCTGCGCAACCTGTTGGTCGATCTGTCTGGCAACACGCACCGCGCTGAGTTCTGTATCGATAAGCTGTATTCCCCCGATAGCACGACCGGCCGATTGGGCTTGGTCGAGTTTCGAGCGTTTGAAATGCCGCCGCATGCGCGCATGAGCTTGCTGCAGATGCTGCTACTACGTGCACTGGTTGCGCGCTTCTGGCAGCAGCCTTATCAGGGCCGTCTGATCCGCTGGGGTACAGAGCTCCATGACCGTTTCATGCTGCCGCAGTTTGTGGCAGCGGATCTGCGCGATGTCATCAGCGATCTACAGCATGCCGGTTACGCCTTCGAGCACGAATGGTTTGCCCCGTTTGTCGAGTTCCGTTTTCCGCGCTACGGCACTGTGGTGTATCACGGCATCGAGATCGAGTTGCGTCAGGCCATCGAGCCCTGGCATGTGCTCGGCGAGGAAGTCACCGCAGGCGCGACTGCCCGCTATGTTGATTCCTCCGTCGAGCGGATGCAGGTGCGGGTGCGTGGCATGAATGATAAGCGCCACATCCTGACGTGTAACGGTCGCCCCTTGCCGCTGACACCCACTGGTGTGCGTGGCGAGTTTGTCGCCGGTGTGCGTTATCGCGCATGGGCGCCGCCGTCGGCACTGCATCCAACCATCGGTGTACATAGCCCGCTCGTGTTTGATCTGGTTGATAGCTGGAGTGGCCGTGCCATTGGCGGCTGTACCTACCATGTCTCACATCCGGGAGGACGTAGCTACGATACCTTCCCAATCAATGCGAATGAAGCCGAGTCACGCCGTCTCGCGCGTTTCTGGGGGCACGGTCACACGCCGGGCCCGCTGCATGTGCGTCGCGAAGGCCTTAACCCCGACTATCCGCTGACGTTGGACTTGCGTCGTGCAGCAGAAGCGTGGGTGGAGGGCGAGCAGGACATGGCAACGCATCATGTTGAGCAACAGGAACAACAGCAGCAGCAATAGATGCAGCGGCGTAAGACTGAGTGCCCGCCACTGGGTGCGCTTGTGCTTGTCAGTTTTGTTGCAAAGCCAAGACATTTAATCCGCTTGTAATACAAGCCTGTTTTACTCGTGAGCATATGCCGGGGCTTCCCAGCTTTGCGGAGGTGCATCGCTCATGAGTATCAAACATCGAATTCTTCTCCTGCTCTGTCTTTGCTTGTTCGCCATGATTTCCATTGGCGGCTTTGCTCAGTATCAGGCACGCTCAATTGCCCAAGATGTTGAGGTGCTGACTACACGCTCGGTCCCCGGCGCATTGGCAGCTTCCGACTTGAACGCCGAGCTCAAGGCATTTCAATTGCAGCTGCTCTCTGTCGTCTATGCGCCGGACGATGCACTCTTCCTACAAATCAAGGAAACCTTACCAGCGCGCATGGCTGAGCTGAAGTTGCGGCTCGGCGAGCAGATGGCGTACAGCAGCAACGAGACTGAAGCTGCTGTAACCAAACAAGCTGGAGATGCGTTTGAGACGTATCAGGCAGCCGTGCAAAGCATCATTGCGCTGAATGGTAGTCAGCGTGGATTGGCCGATCCCATTTTGTTCGGCAATGTCGAACCTGCATTGAAAGAGATCGAGCAGGTGCTGCAAGCGCTACGTGTTGAGAAACAACGTAGTAAAGATGCATCGATCGCCGAGCTCAATGCACGATTCACAAGCTCTAGTTACGTTCTTGCAGGTGTAACTCTTGTAATTGTGTTGCTTATGACGATGGCCGGGACTGTGTTGTATCGCCGAGTGACGGGGCCTTTGCAGGAAATGAGTACAACAATGGAGCAGATTGCTGCCTCACTTGACCTGACCCGGCGGGTTCCTTTGACCCATCATGACGAGGTTGGCCGTGCAATTTCCGCATTCAATATGTTGGTTGAAAGTCTTCACCAAGCTTTGTCTGAAATGCACCGTATCATCAATGAGAACGAGCATGCGGCTGTAGAGATGCATAAAGCCTCGATAGTATTGTCTACGATCGCAGCTTCAGGCTCTGCATCTACGCAGCAGATTCAGTTTTCGGTGAAGCGTATTAGTGATCAGATAGAGGAGATCTCCGCAACTACTACCTCGGCTGCTCAGGCAACTCGTGTGTCTGGTGAGGTGGCAACAATCAATGCCGAGGGCATCCAGAGCGGGGTTGACCAGATGGGAGAGTTGAGCAGCAAGGTCAATACGACGGCGCAGAATGTATATGCATTGTCTGAAGTGGGGACAACCGTAGCTGCAATTGTCAGTGAAATTTACGACATTGCTGGGCAGACCAATTTGTTGGCACTCAATGCAGCTATTGAGGCTGCGCGTGCGGGTGAAAGTGGTCGGGGGTTTGCCGTTGTTGCTGATGAGGTGCGCAAGCTCGCCGCAAGAACAACCAGTGCAACCAGCCTGATCGAGTCAAAGCTTGAGGAAGTGAGGGTGCTCTCAGATACATCGAATGCCTTGATGAACGATGTGGTCATTGGTGTGCAAAATGCCTCTCAAAGCGTGGCACGAGCAGGAGCAAGCATGGGTGAGATTGAGGGTTCCGCACAGGCCGTGCTGGAGATGGTGGATGGGATTCAAGGCATGGTTGAATCGGGCCAGTCATCCAGTCAGGAGATCGTCGCCCAGGTGCTGGAAATCAATGAACAGATGGCAAGCGCCAATCAATCAGCACAGATCAGTGAGCATGCTGCTTCACAGGTACGCGCCATTTCAGAAAGCATGGCGCAGATTGTCGGTCGCTTTCGGGTTGAGGAAACCAGGGCCTGAGATACCTGATTTGTCAGTACGCCTTACTTTTTTTCATGTGCGGCGAGAAATGGCAGCATGCGTACCAGCGTATTGTCGCCGACGACATAGTGATGAATGAGGGCTGCTACTGTGTGTAGGCCGATGAGCACATAGCCTAAGCCGGCAATCGCATCGTGAATTTCTTCAAGTGCGGCGGCTAGCTCGAAATTTTGCGTAATCAGGATGGGTAGCTCAACGCCGAAATAGGCAACGCCGTGCCCATGTGCATTCACAAGAAGCCAACCCATGATTGGTAATGCGAACATCCAGACATAGAGCGCGATGTGCATAGTTTTCGCCAAGCGCTTCTGCCATCGCATGAATGACGATTCAATGGCTGGCTTTGCAGCGTAAAGGTGGCTGACCATGAGACCGAACGGCAAACGCACTACCAACAACCACAGCACGCTGATACCCGTGACGTAGTGCCAAAGTCGCATATCGGCTCGCAGCACCGAACCACGCGGGAAAATGTCCTCAAGCTCGATGCTTGCATAGGCAAGGATGATGACAAGCAGCATGAGCCAGTGCAAAAAGATCAGCGGCGTTGTGTAGCGATGATTGTGGTGGTCAGACATGATCATGTTCTCCGTACAGAGTTAACACGATGAACCTGTCCACCGCGATGTTTCGTGAAAGTGCGTTACTTTTTCTCCGGTCCATCCAACATGACATGCACATAACCGAAGGCGCCAATTGACACCTTGCGGTCATCGGAGACGGTGTAGGAAGCGACGCCCAGTGAGTGATAGTCGACGACCAACGAAGCAAGCGTACCCAACCCCAAGGCTCCAGCAATCGGGCTGCGTTCGGCGATGGCAGAGCTGATCGCATTGCGATGCTTCTCCCCGGAGGGGTTCAAGGCTAGGGCTAGGATCACAATGACAAGCGCTGAAATGATTTTCGACAGAACAGTTTTTGGCATGATGCCTCCTGTAGTGGGTGCCTGATTCTAGTGTGCGGTAGTGAAGACCCGCACGCTAATTTGTAACGAGCTGTATGTGCTGTCTGCCAGCAATGCTGGACTTGGGGTTAGCGGGGCGTTTGTCCGTAGAACGTCACGAGCTCAGAGTGCACCACTGGGTAGTGCTGTATGAGAAGGGCTGGCGTCTCGAAAAAGACTTCGCTCACGACGGCAAAGAATTCGGCGGGGTCCGTTGCGGCATAGGGATCAATACAGGTTTCTTCAGCCGCATCAACGCGTTGGCAGAAATCGGCGTAAGCGGTTTCGAAGGTGTTTATCCATTGCGCACGTGCTGCTGCAGGCATGGATGGCAGACCATTGGCGCCGCCATTCGTCATGTCTAGCTTGTGTGCGAACTCATGGATTACGACATTCACGCCATCATGGCCGCTCTTGATGCTGTCATCGAACCACGATATCAGGACGGGGCCGTGATCCCATGCTTCTCCCATGACGTGGTCGTCATATTCATGCACCACCCCGGCGTCGTCGATCTCCTGTCTGGGGATGATGAAGTCACCGGGATAGATGATGATCTCGACCCAGTCAGCATATTCACGCAGGTCCCGGTGCAGGATCAGGAGGCAGGCTTGCAATGCGATGTCCAGCTGCATTTCGAGGCTAACTTCCAGCCCCTGCGCGCCTTGCCATGCCTTGCTCTGGATAAAGTGTAGGGACAGTTCACGCAACCGCATCCGCTCATTGGCAGACAGGTGGTTTAGAAAGGGCAGCCGTACCTCTGCCGCCATCCATTGATCGGAACTAACGAGCGTCCCCGCTGTCTGTTGAGTACAGCCCGTCAGGTGTTCCCACAGGCTTTTCAGTCGCTTCAGCATGGCGTCATTATGCCGCCGGTGACAGGGTGTGGCATGGGATAATGTGAACATGGTTGCTGTTACTCAAGATACTTCAGAAGATACGCTGGTTACCCTGACGATGGGATTGGAGCCGTCTGCTTGTGCGTCGGTGATGGCTGCATTGGCGTTGTCCCGTGAGTTGTATGCCGGGAAAAAGCTCCCCACGGGTGAAGATGTTCTGGCGCATGCAATTGGCATGACGTCGATTGTGGCGAGCATCGGGGTGGATGTGGATACCCGTACTGCATCGCTTCTGTTTGCATCGGCAGACATGCTGGCTGATCCGCGCGACATGCTCAGCGAGAAGTTTGGTGCGCCAGTGGCTGATCTAGTCATTGGGCTGCATCGACTCAAGGGGCTGCGACTGGCCAGCTTGAACGAAGAGACATCGGCTGCCGAAATGAAGGAGCAAACCGAAGTCCTGCGCAAGATGCTGCTGGCCATGGCCGAGGATGTGCGCGTAGTGATGATGCGCTTGGCCAGCCGCACCCAGACCCTACGGTACCTCACGGAGTTTAAGGACCCGGCGCTCGCTCCTGAGCGCGAAGCGCATGCGCGCGAGGGGCTGGAGTTGTACGCACCCTTGGCGAATCGTCTGGGCGTCTGGCAACTCAAGTGGGAGCTTGAGGATTTATCCTTCCGCTTTCTTGAGCCTGCAACCTATAAGCGCATTGCCAAGATGCTCGATGAGCGTCGGTTGGAGCGCGAGAATTTTATTGAGAATGCCGTCGCTTTGCTCCGCCGTGAGCTTGCCGCCCAAGGTATTCAGGCTGAGGTCTATGGCCGCCCCAAGCATATCTACAGCATCTGGAACAAGATGCGCGGCAAGGATTTGTCCTTCTCCGAGGTCTATGACGTACGTGCGGTGCGCATCATCGTTGATGAGGTCAAGGATTGCTACACAGCGCTGAGTCTGGTGCATCAGCAGTGGCAGCCAATTGCTAAGGAGTTTGACGACTACATCGCCAACCCCAAAGGCAATTTCTATCGATCCCTGCATACCGCAGTGCTCGCGCAGGATGGGCGTGCGCTGGAGGTACAGATTCGCACACATGAAATGCATCAGCATGCCGAGCTCGGCGTTGCCGCGCATTGGCGCTACAAGGAGGCAGGTAGCTCTGCCAAGGCTGAGGGTGAGTACGAGGACAAGATTGCATGGTTGCGTCAACTCTTGTCGTGGCGAGATGAAATCACTGATAGCGCCGAGTGGGTAGCTGAATTCAAGCGTGCCTCGCTCGACGACACCATTTACGTCATGACGCCCCAAGGCAAGGTGATCGATCTTGCTCAAGGTGCAACCCCGGTCGACTTTGCTTATCGCCTGCACACGGATCTGGGGCATCGCTGCCGCGGCGCACGTGTGGATGGGCAGTTGGTTCCGTTGAATACGCCGCTGGCGAACGGTCAGAGTGTCGAGATCATTGCAGCTAAGAGCGGTGCGCCGTCACGGGACTGGTTGTCACCCACACAAGGTTATCTCGCCACGCATCGTGCCCGCCAGAAGGTGCGCCAATGGTTCTCTGCACAAGAGGAGGCCGAGCTGCTGACGCAGGGACGTGCGCTCGTGACGCGCGAGTTGCAGCGTGAAGGCCAGACGCAGATCAATATCGAAGAGCTTGCGCAAAAGCTAGGACTGAAGAGCAGCAATGAGCTTTACATAGAGGCTGCCCGCGGCGAAGTTGGCTCGCGGGCTTTGCATCAGGCCTTACACAGCGACGAGGCCGAGGCGCAGGCGGCGCAACCTGAAATTCAGACCAAGCGTAGCAAGGCGGGTGGTGGCGAAGTCCTGATTCTTGGCGTGGACAAATTACTTACCCAGCTCGGACGTTGCTGCAAGCCGGTTCCGCCGGATGATATTGCGGGCTTTGTCACACGCGGGCGAGGCGTATCGATCCATCGCAAGGAGTGTGCGAATTTCCGCAATATGGTCAAACGCAACCCAGAGCGCCGCATCGAGGCGACTTGGGGCGACGGCCGGGTAGAAGGCGTATATGCCGTTGATCTCAAAGTCGAGGCAAGTGACAGGCAAGGACTGCTGCGTGATATCTCTGAAGTGCTGTCGCGCGAGAAAGTCAATGTCACGGCAGTTTCGACCTTGTCACAACAAGGTGGGGCAAATATGTCCTTTACCGTCGAGTTGCCTGGGCTCGACAAACTCAAGCGCATACTGACGCTGTTACACGAAGTGCCCGGTGTGATATCTGTACGTCGAGGTCAATAATAGAGGAATCCTGAGACACGGCAGCACTCGGGAAGGGGGATGTAATCGGGATGCAGATGTGGGTGTGGCGCCGGATCAGCCGTTTTTTGGATGATTCCCCACTGGTCTTGGCCAGCGGGTTGGCTTTGCTATGCCTGCCTGCCGTGGTGGCCTTGTCCTGGACATTTTCCGAGCGCTGGCAGTCTGAGCGCTTCAATGTGGCTATTGAGCGTGAGTCGCAGCATATTGCGCGTCAGCTCAATGAAGTTGAGGCCGATATCGAGCTGGTTTTCAGCCAAGTCACCAATGTCACCAACTGGCTGGCGCGTGATGAGAATGTCGTTCAGGCGATTCTGAGCCCAGCTGCGGCGCAGAAGACCAATCGTTATCTCAAAGAGTTGGTTAGCACCTTCTCGGTTGATCTGGTCTACGTGATGGATGCCAACGGTATCTCAGTTGCATCCAGCAATGCAGATACCGCAGCCTCAACGGTTGGTATGGATTACAGCGACCGAGAGCATTTTCTAGCGGCCATTCAGGGCTATGCCGGACGTCAGTTTGCAGTGGGGCGTACGACCAAAGTGCCAGGTTTTTTCTTTTCCATGCCTGTGCGCCAAGGCGGAAAAATCATTGGCACGATTGCGGTGAAGCTCAATCAGCAGCATCTTCAGCTGCAGGCGCGTATTCCGAATGGATTGCTTACCGACAGTTACGGTGTGGTAGTCATGGCCGACAATCCAGCGTATGTATTTCGTATGTTGCCAACCTCCACTGTTAGCAATCTGCCCGAGGTTATGCAGCTGAATCGGTATGCACAAAAGCAATTTGATGTCCTTGATTTCCGTCCGGCGAAGATGGCGGGCTATCCAAACATCATGCTGCTCGATGGTCAGCCTGTTTTGATTGGCAGCCGCATTCTGAGTAACGAGAATCTCAACCTTCACATCGTTGCAGACATGGAGGCGCTGCTGGATGCGCAGAAGCAGACGCGCTTTATCTTTATGGTGAGTGTGGCGGGTGGGGCGTTGGTGGTGTGGGGTTTGTGGGCAGCAGTTATTTTCTTCCTGCGCGCACGTGACTATCGGCGGCGTCTTGAAATCTTGAATTCGCAATTATCTAAACTCAACGATGAACTGCACGAGCAGGCAACGCACGACTACCTGACAGGCTGCCTCAATCGCCGTGCCTTTTCTGCCTTGCTGAATAACGAGCTGGAGCGCGTTAAACGCTATGGCGGAGATTTGACGCTAGGCGTGATTGATATTGACTATTTCAAGCGCATCAATGACACACGTGGTCATGCGGTGGGTGATCTTGCGCTGCAATTCCTGACTGAAAATGTGCGGACACAGCTGCGTCGCACCGACGTGATGGCCCGTCTGGGCGGTGAGGAGTTTGCACTGCTTATGCCGAACACGCCCCTCCATGAGGCCGTGCAGGTGATCGACCGGATGCGTGATTCGCTTGCTCAGCGTGAGCTGCCGGGAGAGCTGCCACCGCTACGTATGACGTTTAGTGCAGGCGTCGCTGGTTGGCAACCCGGCATGAATGACCGCACGCTGATGAATGCGGCCGATCATGCCTTGTACGATGCCAAGGCCAGTGGCCGTAACCGTGTGGTGCAGGCCCGTGGCTATTAAAGGTGGTGCCTTTTAGCTGTTGCCTTCAGGCAGCGTATCGTTGCTTTCAGTAATCAAACCGGTCAGATCTGCCAGCAAGATTTCTTGCGCCACGGTGCGGCTGCGGCGTGAGCTGCGCACGTTGTATTCCCCGTTGCTATCCATTTCCCATGCTTGGGCATTGTCGGATAGATAGGTGCGCAAGCCTTCCTTGATGACGCGGCGCTTGAGGCGTGGGTCGAGAATCGGGAAGCACACTTCGATGCGGCGGAAGAAGTTACGCTCCATCCAGTCGGCGCTCGACAGGTAGACCTTTTCTTCACCATCGGCATGGAAGTAGAAAATTCGGTGGTGCTCAAGGAAGCGCCCAACCACGGAACGCACCTTGATGTTTTCCGACATCCCCGGTACGCCTGGCCGCAGTGCACATACCCCGCGCACCAATAGGTCAATCTCAACGCCGGCGCTGCTGGCCTCGTAAAGTGTCTCGATGATTTGACGCTCAAGCAGCGAGTTCATCTTGGCGATGATGCGTCCCTTGCGACCTGCCTTAGCGTTTTCGATTTCTTGACGGATCGCCGCCACCATATTGGCATGCAGCGTGAAGGGCGCCTGCCACAGGTGCTTGAGCTTACGTGCCTTGCCCAAGCCGGTGAGCTGCTTGAACACTTCATTGACGTCATCACTGATTTCGTCATTACAGGTGAGCAGGCCAAAGTCGGTGTAGAAGCGCGTGGTGCGCGGATGGTAATTGCCGGTACCGAGGTGCACATAGCGGCGGAAGCCACTGCGCTTATTGATGACTTCGCGGCGCAGCACCATCAGCATCTTGGCGTGCGTCTTGTAACCGACCACACCATAGACCACATGCGCGCCAACTTCCTCAAGGCGTGCAGCAATGCTCAGATTAGCCTCTTCATCGAAGCGCGCCATCAGTTCGACCACCACTGTCACTTCCTTGCCCTTTTGGGCAGCGCGGAGCAGATGCTCCATCAGCACTGAATCAGTGCCGGTGCGGTAGACCGTCATCTTGATGGCGACGACTTGCGGATCGTCCGCTGCCTGCTCAAGCAGCTGGATCACCGGCGCGAATGACTGGAAGGGGTGGTGCAGCAGAATGTCTTGTTTCTGGATGCTGTCGAAAATATCGAAACGCTTGGTCAGCACCTTGGGCAGTGCTGGTTGGAAGGGGCGATATTGCAGATCAGGACGATCAATCAGATCAGGCACCGACATCAGGCGGACCAGATTGACGATGCCCGGCGCACGGTACAAGTCTTCGGGGCTTAGTCCAAATTGCTGCAGCAGGAAATTGGCCATGATGGCCGAACAGTTATCTGCAACCTCGAGACGTACGGCATCACCAAAGTGACGCTGTGGCAATTCGCCTTGGAGCGCAGTGCGCAGGTTTTTCACTTCTTCGTCATCAACGAACAAGTCCGAATTACGGGTGACGCGGAACTGGTAGCAACCCAGTACATCCATGCCGGTAAACAATTCGCCTACATGCTGATGCAGTACGGATGAAAGGAACACAAACCCGTAATCAACCCCGGTCAGTTCGCGTGGCAGCTGGATCACACGCGGCAGCGCACGCGGCGCTTGCACAATCGCCGCGCCAGAGCTGCGGCCGAAGGCGTCGTTTCCGTCTAGCTCTACAGCAAAGTTGAGACTCTTGTTGAGCACGCGTGGGAAGGGGTGCGAAGGATCCAGCCCGATCGGTGTGAGCAGTGGCATGACTTCATTGAGGAAGTAGGCATGAATCCATTCCTGCTGCTCTGGTGTCCATTGCGCGCGGCGTAGAAATTCAATCCCCTCGGTGGCAAGGGCGGGTAGGATGACATCGTTGAGTAAGGCATATTGCTCGGCAATGATGCTGTGGGCTAACACACCAATACGTCTGAACGCTTCCTGCGGCAACAGTCCGTCATTACCCGGTAGAGCGCTACCAAGTTTGAGTTGCTCCTTGATACCCGCGACACGAACTTCGAAAAATTCGTCCATATTCGAGGACACGATACAGATGAAGCGCAGTCGTTCCAGTAGCGGGACGTTAGGATCGGCCGCCTGTGCCAAGACGCGCCGATTGAAAGCGAGTAATGAAAGCTCCCGGTTGAGGAAGCGTTCAGGTGACGCAGGGCGGGCTTGAGTGACGGGTGAGTTCATAAGGGAACAGTACAGTTGAGGTCGTTTGACCAATTATGTGTCACTTTTGTTGCATTAAGATGACGGTGGTGCTGTGGTTTGATGATGCTTTTCCAGTCCCAGTGCTGTCCGCCAAGGTGTTGCATCGCAGCAGGGCATGCCAGTGGAATGCTAGAATCAATGCACTTTCCGAGTGGGGTTGAGATTGGAACACGAGCTGATTGCGGCAGTTGATTTGGGGTCAAACAGTTTCCGGCTGCAGGTCGGGCAGGTGCGTGGCAACCAGATTTACGAACTCGATGGGATCAAGGAGGCCGTTCGGCTCGGTGCCGGGCTTGGGCCGGATAAGCAGCTGGATGGTGCCTCGCAACTGCGGGCGCTGACCGCGTTGTCGAGGTTTGGTGAGCGTTTGCGCGGCTTTCCACCCGAAGCTGTGCGTGCTGTAGCCACCAACGCGCTACGTGTGGCAAAGAACGGTGCCTCTTTTTTGGTCCAGGCTGAGGCTGCGTTGGGCTTCCCCATTGAAGTGATCGCTGGCCGTGAAGAGGCTCGCCTGATTTATCTGGGTGTGGCGCATTCACTGCCTAATCCACGCAAGCAGCAGCTGATTGTCGATATTGGCGGCGGCTCCACCGAATTCATCATTGGTCGTAATTTCAAGCCACTCAGGCTGGAGTCGCTTTATATGGGCTGTGTTAGCTACAGCCTGCGTTTCTTCCCGAATGGGCACGTGGACAGAAAGGCTTTTCGCGAGGCCGAAATTGCCGCCGGGAACGAGCTGCAAACCATTGTGCAGGCCTACCGCGAGACTGGCTGGCAGACGGCGGTAGGTTCATCCGGCACCGCTCGTGCTATCGCCGATTTGCTTGAGTTGAATGGCCTCTCTGAGCAGGGTATCACCCGCACTGGGCTGGATCGCCTGATCGAAATGCTTGAGAACGTCGGCAATGTGCATCACCTGCGCATTGACGGTTTACGCGCGGATCGCATGCCGGTCTTGTGCGGTGGTCTGGCCATCATGTCGGCGGTTTTCAACGCTTTTGAGCTGGAGCACATGGAGTTTTCCGATGGTGCTTTGCGCCTCGGCGTTCTGTATGACTTGCTTGGTCGTAGCCATCATGATGATCTGCGCGAGGCCACGGTTAAGCACTTCACCCGTCGTTACGACGTTGATCAGGCACAGGCGCAACGTATCGAGGCAACTGCACTCGGCTTGCTGCGTCAGATCATGCCGGCAGCGAACGATCCGGAAAATACAGATGCGCAGTTCCTGTCTTGGGCTGCGCGTTTGCATGAGGTTGGTATATCCGTCGCCCACTCCAGCTATCACAAGCACAGCGCTTACATTCTCGAAAACGCGGATATGCCAGGCTTCTCCAAGCGTGATCAGGCGCGTTTGGCACATTTGGTTCTCGGCCATCGCGGTAAGTTGGAGCGCGTACAGCCTTTAGCGCGTGATCCGGTCGAATGGCTGCTGATTTTCTGTCTGCGTACCGCCGTGGTTCTACACCGTGCGCGCGACAGTCAGCCTTTGCCCCCCCTGACAGCGAATGCCACACCAAAGAGCTATCAGCTGCATGTGCCTGAAGGTTGGTTGCTTGATGTGCCGCTGACTGCGGCAGCGCTAGAGGAGGAAGCGCGCCAGTGGAGTGGCCTTGGCGTGAATTTAAAGATTCGGGAACAGGGATGAAATTCAGCCCACCTTCTGAGCGACGTGCCGGCCTTGCCTGTACCGATCAGAACGGTGGGACAACGGTTACGTTGAGTGGAACGTGGTCGTTGGCAACTGTAGGACAAGAATTGCTCGCCCTGCAGCAGGCGCTAACGCAGCATGCTGCCAAACCGAATGTGAATTGGGATTGCGAAGGTATCGAAGCACTGGACAGCGCCGGGGCCATGTTGCTATGGAACAGTTGGGGGCGTGAACTGCCGGAGCTATTGCTGATTCGCCCTGAGCATTCAAAAGTCTTTGCACGGCTCACCACTGCCGATGCATGTCCAGCTGCACCAACGCCACTGAATCTGCCTTTTGCACGCGTACAAGCCATCGGTAATCGTGTGCTTGAGGCCCACCAGCATTGCATTGACCTGATCACGCTAGTTGGGCAGATGGTCATGAATGTGCTGCACTTGTGCCGTTACCCGGCTGAACTGCCCGCGCGGGAAATTGGCGCCAACGTGTTCAAGGCGGGTGTGAAGGCCATGCCTGTGACGGCGCTGGTGGGCTTTCTGATTGGCATTGTGCTGTCTTACCTTTCCTCGCTGCAGCTGCGTCAGTTTGGTGCCGAGGTTTTCATCATCAATATTTTGGGTCTGGGCATCATCCGCGAACTTGGCCCTTTGTTGGTGGCCGTGCTGGTGGCGGGGCGTTCCGGCTCATCGATGACCGCTCAATTGGGCGTGATGCGTGTGACCGAAGAGATCGATGCACTCATCGCCATGGGTGTACAGCGCTCCTTGCGGCTGGTGTTTCCCAAGGTGGTGGCATTGGCGGCAGTCATGCCCTTGCTTGTGCTGTGGACCACCGCGGCGGCGCTGATCGGCGGCATGATCTCAGCCGAGATACAGCTCGATATTTCCTACGGATTTTTTCTCGAGACGCTCCCCAAGGTAGTGCCAGTGGCGAACCTCTGGATCGCCTTGTGCAAGGGCGTGGTGTTTGGTGCCGCGATTGCCTTGGTTGCTTGTCACTTCGGCCTGCGGGTCCGCCCGAACACTGAGAGTTTGTCGGCCAATACAACCGCATCAGTGGTGACGGCGATTACGGTGGTGATCCTGATTGATGCGGTGTTTGCCATGAGCACGCGGGGGATCGGGGTATGAGTCAATACAACCCTCCCAACCTCCCTTCCGAGAAGGGAGGCGACCTCGGTTCGGCCGCTGAGGCGGCTTCCACAGCAAGTGTGAACAACCCTCCCAATCTCCCTTTCCAGAAGGGGGGCAACCACGGTTCAGCCGCTAAAGCGGCTTCCCCAGTGCTAGGCAGTGTTGAGCCCATCCCGGCTTGTCCGCCGGTGATCTCGGCCCGTGGCTTGTCTACCCGCTTCGGCAAGGTCTGGGTGCACCGCAATCTGAATCTGGAAATTCAGGCAGGCGAGCTGGTGGCATTGGTGGGAGGTTCAGGTAGCGGTAAGACCACCCTGTTGCGCCAAATCATCGGTCTGCTGACGCCGACCGAGGGTGAAATCCGCGTCTTTGGCGAGCCGCTTTTTGGCGGTGGTGTGTTGCGTGAACGCTTGCTGCGCCAGCGCTTTGGGGTTCTGTTCCAGCAGGGGGCCCTGTTTTCTGCCTTCAGTGTGTTCGATAACGTCGCCTTTCCGCTGCGCGAACTCAAGCGGCTTGATGAGGCGACGATTCGCGATCTGGTCATGCTCAAATTGTCCATGGTTGAGCTGCTGCCGCGACATGGCGAGCTAATGCCGGCAGAACTCTCCGGTGGCATGGTCAAGCGCGTGGCACTGGCCCGCGCATTGGCGCTGGAGCCCGAGCTGCTGCTGCTCGATGAACCAACTGCCGGGCTGGATCCGGATCGCTCTGATAGTTTTGTACGTCTGATCCGCAGTCTCAGTGCTGAACTGGGACTGACAGTAGTGCTGGTGACGCACGATCTCGACACCCTTGCCGCCTTGTCCACACGCATTGCGGTGCTGGCCGAGCAACGCATACTCGCTTATGGCAGCATGCAAGACATTATGAAAATCGATCACCCCTTTATCCAGAACTTTTTTCATTCCGAACGCAGCATGCGTGCGCTGCAGAATGTAGGCATCTGACCATGGAAAATCGCGCTCACGCACTTGCTGCCGGTCTGTTTGTCCTGATTCTAGGGCTCGCTACGGCTGCCTGTATCTGGTGGTTCCGTCAGGATAGAGATGAGCTCTCTTACTACCTATTGGAAACCAAACAGGGCGTGGGCGGCCTCAACAACGAGGCAGTGGTGCGCTATCGCGGCATTCGCGCAGGTAAGGTCGAGTCAGTAGGGGTGGACCCAAAGGACCCGCGCTTCATCATTGTGCGCATCAGCCTCAAGGATGATTTCAAGCTAACACGTGGCACCACGGCTACCCTGACCATGCAGGGAATTACCGGCCTCACCTATATTTCGCTCGATGATAACGGTCGCGACCCAGCGCTGCTCACGGCACCCGAGGGCGAGTTGCCGCGTATAGCGCTGCGCCCGACTTTGTTTGATGCCATGGCCGACAATGCAGTTCGCATGGTCAATCGGCTGGCCGCCATGAGTGAGCGTCTGGAAGTGGTGTTCAGCGAGAAGAATGCCGCCAATCTAGAGCGCACCATTGACAATGTCTCTACCGCTTCCGACGGGCTGCGTGAGCTGCCGCAGGTCCTCGCCGGTTTGCGTAGTGCGCTGTCGCCCGAGAACATGAAGAAGCTCAATGCGACACTGGTGCATCTTGAGCAGGCTGCAGGCGAAACACCGGCATTGGCGCGTGATGTGCGGCAACTGGTAGCAAACCTGAATCAAGTCAGCGAACGGGTCGAGGTCTTGCTCGGCAGTACCGAATCTGCCCATGCAACACTACCTCGTGCCAACGCGCTGATGAAGGAGCTGACGGATACCACCCGCCAGCTTTCGCGCCTACTGGAAACGTTGGATGACAACCCACAGTCCTTGCTGTTCGGCCGCCCCCAAGTGCGGCCGGGCCCGGGTGAGGCGGGATTCAGTGCTACATCGAGTACGACCAAGCCATGAAAGAGATCGAGATGAAGCTACGTCTTGCACCACTCGCTGCTGTATTGATGCCCCTGCTGCTAGCCGCTTGTGTCGGCGGAGGGTCACCGAAGGCTAATGTGGCTTACTACGACTTGTCCGCTGAGCCTGTTAATGCCAGCGTTTCCACGGGAACAGCGTTGCGAACACTGGATGTGGTCCCCAGCACATGGTTGTCCGGAAATGCCATGTATTACCGTCTGGCCTATGCGGACAGTAACCGCCGCGAAAGTTTTGTGAACAGCCGCTGGAGCGCGCAGCCCGCCGAGTTGATCTCTACCCGTCTGCAACGCAGCCTATTATCGGCATCGCAGGGCAGTGTGCCCTTCTGTCGCCTGCGTGTGGATCTTGATGACCTGTCGCAAGTGTTCGACAGCGAACGTAGTAGCCGGCTGGTCCTAGAGGCGCGTGCCACGTTGTATGGCGTGCAGCAGCGCGTATTGGCACGTCGCACGCTGGCAATCAGCCAGCCTGCCGGTGCAGATGCGCAGAGCGGTGTTGCCGCCAGTGGTGCCTTGACCGCGGAACTTGCCCGCGAATTGCATGTCTGGGTACAGCGTGAGTGTGTTCAGCCGGTCGCTGCTGCCAAGGCGCAATAATGCAATAAGGGGTTTTTGCAAAACGCTGTATCCGATTTGGTTCAGTACAACAGGTTGAGCTTGCAGACGGTGTAAATATCACAGTTGTTGCATCTGATTTATGCAAACGGTATAGTCCCTGCAGCATTGTTTCAGTTCTGTTTCATGCTCGCTTCCCAGCCCACCCAGTGTTAGCCGGAGGAAGTCCATGCACAGTTACACCGCACCGCTGCGTGATATGCGTTTTGTCCTCAAGGAGCTATCCGGGCTTGAGCAGGTTGCTCGTTTGCCGGGTTATGAGGATGCAACGCCCGATATGGTCGATGCCATCCTTGAGGAGGCAGCCCGCTTTGCCGGCGGGGTACTGGCACCGCTGAACGCTAGCGGTGATCGCACCGGCGCCCATTGGGACAAGCAGGGCGTGACCATGCCGCCCGGTTTCCGCGAAGCCTATCAACAGTTCGTCGCCAATGGCTGGACCGGTCTGGCCGCCAATCCCGAGTACGGTGGACAGGGCTTGCCGCTACTGTTGTCAGCGGCAGTTCAGGAAATGTGGAAGTCGGCGAACATGGCATTTTCGCTGTGCCCCATGCTGACCATCGGTGCCGCTGAAACCATTGAGCTGGTGGCCAGCGATGAGCTCAAGGCGCGCTACCTGCCGCTACTCGTAAGTGGCGAGTGGACGGGCACCATGAATTTGACCGAGCCACAGGCCGGCTCCGATCTGGCGGCCATTCGCGCCCGTGCCGAACCGCAGACCGATGGCACGTATCGTCTGTTCGGCCAGAAAATCTTCATCACCTACGGCGAGCACGATCTGGCCGCTAACACCGTACATCTCGTGCTGGCACGCCTGCCGAATGCACCTGCCGGCGTGAAGGGCATCTCCTTATTTCTCGTCCCCAAACGTCTGGTGAATGACGATGGCAGTTTGGGCGCACAAAACGATGTGCTGTGCACATCGATTGAAAACAAGCTGGGCATTCACGCCAGCCCAACCTGCGTAATGCTCTACGGCGAGTCTGGCCGCGGTGCCGAAGGTTATCTGCTGGGTGCGCCGCATCAGGGCCTTGCCACCATGTTCATCATGATGAACGCGGCGCGCTTTGCTGTGGGCCTTGAGGGACTGGCATTATCCGAGCTGGCGTATCAAAAGGCCGTTGCGTATGCCAAGAGCCGCGTACAGGGGCGCGCCATCGAAGGCTCTACAGATTCGGTGCCGATTATTCGCCACCCTGATGTACGTCGTATGTTGATGCTGATGCGTACCCAGACCGAGGCCATGCGTGCCTTGGCCTACACCGTCGCGGCAGCGCAAGATGCAGCGAGTCATGAGGTCGATCCGGCCGAGCGTGACCGCAGTGCGGCTTTTGTGGATTTACTTACGCCGGTGATCAAGGGCTGGTGTACGGAGACGGCCAACGAGCTCGCCAATCTATGCCTGCAAGTCCATGGTGGTGCTGGCTATGTCGAGGAAACCGGGGTGGCGCAGTTGCTCCGCGATGCCCGCATTACCACCATCTACGAAGGCACGACTGGCATTCAGGCCAATGATCTGGTGGGGCGCAAGGTTGCGCGGGATGGCGGCGCGGCGCTGTTAGGCCTCATGCATGTGATGCAGCAGACCTGCGTCACGCTGGAGGAACACGGCAGTGAGGACTTGGCACATATTGCCAAGCCCCTCGGCCGGGCGATTGATGCCTTGGCGCAGGCAGCCGAATACATCGTCAACCATTACGGCACCGATGTGCGCGGTGTCATGGTCGGTTCCGTACCGTTTCTCCGTCTGTTTGGCTTAGTCGCCGGTGGCTGGATGATGGCGCGGGCAGCACATGCAGCGCAACTGAGAATAGATGCAGATCAGCCCTTTGAGGGAGACGTTACGTTTTGCCCGGCTAAGCTGGTGTCCGCGCGCTTCTATGCCGATCATGTGTTATCCACTGCCATGGGCTTGGCGCGTACGGTTGTGAATGGCGGCGCGAGCGCGCTCGAGCTTGATGAGGGGTTCTTTTAGTCCTTATAGTCCTTTCGGTCTTTGCCATTTGAATGCACTCTGTTTGATCCCGAACAGAGTCTTGTTATTCGCTGCGCCTACAATGATCCGAACCCAAAGCGGATCACTCAACCAGGTAGCAGCGACATGACGCAAATTGCACCATCGCCAACGACGCCATCCAGCAAAGAGCTCACAGATTTGCATGCGCTATGGCGCGCCAGCAATTATCTGGCGGCTTCCATGATCTACCTGCAGGACAACCCCCTTCTGCATGAGCCGCTTCAACTTGCCCACATCAAGCAGCGCTTGCTCGGACATTGGGGCTCCAGTCCCGGTTTGTCTTTCTGCTATTTGCACCTTTCGCGCCTGATCAAGCAACATGATCTCAATGCTATTTTCTTGGCTGGGCCGGGGCATGGTGCACCGGGCGTACTCGGACCGATGTGGCTGGAAGGCACCTATGGCGAGGTATATCCGGACAAGTCAGTTGAAAAGGCAGGGCTAGCAGGACTGCGGCATTTTCTGCGCGACTTTTCCTTCCCTGGTGGGATTGGCAGTCATTGCACGCCAGAGATGCCGGGTTCGATGCATGAAGGAGGGGAGCTCGGTTACAGCCTGTCGCATGCCTTTGGTGCGGCATTCGATAACCCGGATCTGATCGTCAGCGTGGTGGTCGGCGACGGCGAGGCTGAGACTGGGCCACTCGCAACCAGCTGGCATGGGAATAAGTTCCTCAACCCGATCCGCGATGGCGCGGTACTGCCCATCCTTCACCTCAACGGTTACAAGATCAACAATCCAACGCTGCTGGCGCGTATCAGCTATGCCGAGCTGGACAGCCTGCTGCGCGGCTATGGCTGGACGCCGCACTTTGTCGAAGGCGATGACCCCATGACTATGCATGCGCTGATGGCCGAGACCATGGCGCAATGCGTGGCAGATATTCAGGCATTGCAGCGTGAGGCGCGGACCAGCGGGGTGGCAACGCGGCCGCATTGGCCCATGATCGTGCTGCGCTCGCCCAAGGGCTGGACCGGGCCGGTAGAAGTGGATGGCCACAAGGTCGAGGGCTTCTGGCGCGCGCATCAGGTGCCGCTTGGGCAGTTGCATGAAAAGCCGGAGCATTTGGTGCAGCTGGAGGCATGGCTGCGTAGCTATGAGCCGGACACCTTGTTTGATGCACACGGTACCTTACGACCTGAGTTGCGTGCGCTGTTGCCGCAAGGGCAACGCCGCATGAGTGCGAACCCGCATGCGAACGGTGGGCTGTTACGTCAAGATCTCAAGCTACCAGTGGTCCAGGACTATGGCGTGCCTATCAAGACGCCGGCCGGTGACAGGGCCGAAAACACCCGCCCGCTCGGGCGCTTTCTCCGCGATGTGATGCAGGCCAACCCGCACACCTTCCGCGTGTTCAGCCCGGATGAGAATAGCTCAAACAAGCTGGACGATCTTTACACCGTGACCGGTAAGACTTGGCTGGCCGATGTGTATCCGGAAGATGCGGATGGCACCCATCTGGCCGCAGACGGTCGCGTCATGGAAATGCTTTCCGAACATACGCTGGAAGGCTGGCTGGAGGGTTATCTACTCACCGGGCGGCACGGGTTTTTATCGACCTATGAAGCTTTTGCCCATGTCATCGACTCGATGTACAACCAGCATGCCAAGTGGCTGGCGATGGCTCGTCAGGTCGAATGGCGGGCACCGATTGCTTCGCTCAACCTGCTGATTACCTCAACTGTCTGGCGGCAGGATCACAACGGCTTCACCCATCAGGATCCGGGTTTTTTGGATGTGGCCGTGAACAAGGACCCTGCTGTCACACGCATCTATCTACCGCCCGATGCGAATTGCCTGCTTGTTACCGCTGATCATTGTTTGCGCTCGCGTCAACACATCAATGTGATTGTGGCCGACAAGCAGAAACACCTGCAGTTTCTCGACATGGCTGCGGCGCAAGCCCACTGTGCCGCAGGCGCTGGGGTGTGGGACTGGGCCAGCAATGATGAGGGTGGCGAGCCAGACGTTGTGATGGCTAGCGCGGGTGATGTGCCAACTCAGGAGTCGCTCGCCGCGGTCGAGCTGTTACGCGGCCACTTCCCCGATCTCAAGATTCGCTTTGTCAATGTGGTGAACCTGTTTGCCATGACGCCGGCCAGCGAACATCCGCAAGGGCTGGATGACGAGACCTTTGACCGCCTCTTTACCCGCAATCGGCCGGTGATCTTCAATTTCCATGGCTATCCTTATCTGATCCATCGGCTGGCATACCGCCGAGCCAATCACGACAACTTGCATGTGCGTGGCTATATGGAAAAAGGCAGTATTGATACGCCGCTGGTGTTGGCGATCCGCAATCGTATCGACCGCTTTGGACTGGCGCTGGATGCAATTCGTCGCGTGCCGAGGCTGGCAGGGCGCAGTCAGCATGCCGTAACTGCGCTGGAAACGCAGCGCCAGCAGTGCATGGACTACGCCTTGCTGCATGGCGTGGATAATCCGGAAATCAGTGATTGGAGCTGGGGTACAAAACCATGAAGATAAAAGTGATGTTGTCGGTGCTGGCGTTAAGCGCATGGTCTGCGGCGCATGCCGGCAACTTGCTGGTTGAAGTTCGCATTGATGGTCAAAGTGCCAGCGATGGGCAGGATGTAGGGCTGGGGGTTCAGAACGGCATTTTCGGGATGCAGGGCACGCGCCGTACGGTGACGCGTCGAGAGAGCAATCAGCAGCGGCTGCTGGTCATGGATGGCGGTACCGCAACCTTGAGTTCGGTGCAGACGCAGCCCTTGCGTTTGCGTCAGGTGATTCGCAATGCCTATGGTCAGATTGTTTCGGACATTGTTGTGTTCCGCAGTCTGGGCGGTGGTATTCGCGTGACCCCGCGTAGCCGTGGCGATTTTGTGGAGATCGAGGTGGGTGCCGAAGAGGCGCGTCCTGTACCGGGTCATCCGACCGCCACTGATGTCTTGCAGCTTTCCACACAGATCAGCGGCCGCATGGGTGAATGGATCATGGTGGGTGATGACCAGCGCAGTGGCAGCGGAGGCAGCAATCGCACCGGTGCTGGTTTGGATGGATCGGGCGGTGGCGTTGGTATTGGCGCGCGCAGTGGCGAGAGTAGCAGCGGTCAGCAGGTGTGGTTACGGGTGATGCCGCAATAGCGCGGGGTATTAGACCGTGGCGATTCCGGCGCGAACCGGGTCTCCCACACTGAAGCTGCCACCCTGCAGCACACGGGCCGTCATGCCACCGTGGCCGCGCATGGCGTTATAGCCACCAGGCCCCAGCACTTCTTCCATGCGCGAGCAGGGTTCGCATGGCCCGGTGATTTCCAGCACAACTTCTGCACCCAACCGCAGATACAGCGGCTGATCCTTGAACAGGGACTTAGCGGCGAGCAGGTTAAGTCCAGAAATCACCAGATTACGTCGCAGCAGGGCAGGGTTGACGCTGGCTTGCTTGAGAAAGGCCGCGACTGCTGGCAGATGCTCGGCCTGGATTAGCGTGACTTGCCGTTTGCTGCCTTCGGGCTTGCTTGGTGTTCGTTCGGCGCTGCGATCCCCCTCTAGGCCGCGCGCAACCAGTGCGGTTGCAACGTCCGCAGAGACCACATCGACACGTCGTTCAGGACGCAGATAAATTGCATCAAGGCGGCCATGATCAGGAAAGTTGGCGCAGAGGGAGCGTAGTGTCGTGGGGTCAGTACTCATGGGGATGACTGGGTTGGATTCAGCAGCCATTATGCCCATGGTTATGGGAATGGTTAGGCCCATGAATTAGACTGCCCACATGATTCTGTCCGTCATCGCATTCGCACTCGGCATCGTATGGCTGCAGTGCCAATCAAGTTTGCTTGCGCCACCAGCGCTATGGCTGGTCGCCATCAGCGCTGGTGGGCTGCTCGGCTTGTACTTTTTGATGCGATCACGTTGGCAGCGTGCCTTTGTGTTGCTACCTGTGGCGGCTTTCATTTTTGGGCTCGGATGGGCAAGTTGGCTGGCCCAAGCCCGTTTGCTGGATCAGCTACCGCCTGAGCTCGAAGGTGAGGATGTGGTGATCACCGGACGGATTGCCAGCATGCCGCAGCAGATTGAGCGGGGCTGGCGCTTCGAGTTTGCGGTGGAGTCGCCGGCGCAGATTCCTCGGCGTATTTCATTGGCTTGGTACAACCAAGGCTTCCGTGATGGTGTTGATCTGCGCGTGCCAGTCCTGCATGCCGGCGAGCGTTGGCAGCTGACAGTCCGGCTTAAGCGGCCGCATGGCAATCTCAATCCCTATGGTTTTGACTACGAGGCCTTTCTGTTTGAGCGGGGCATTCGTGCGACTGGTTATATCCGCCCAAAGGGGGAGCAGCAACGATTGGAAACAGCGGGTTTGGGTATTGAAACATTGCGTGAGCAGGTGCGCAGCCGCTTTAAACAGACGCTGGGTGAGGCGCCATACGCCGGTGTGCTGGTGGCGTTGGCAGTGGGTGATCAGCAGGCTGTGCCACGCAGCCAGTGGGACTTGTTTGCACGTACTGGGATTACCCATCTCGTTTCAATTTCTGGCTTGCACATCACCATGTTGGCTGGGCTGGCCTATGCGCTCGTCAATTTCCTGTGGCGTCGCTCGCGCTGGTTGATGCTGCATTTGCCGGCGCAGAAGGCCGCCGTGATTGGCGGCGTGCTGACGGCCTTTGCTTATGGGCTACTGTCCGGCTTCGCTGTACCAGCGCAGCGCACGCTCTACATGTTGGCGGTAGTGGCCATTGCTTTGTGGACTCGCCGCAACCTCGCATCTCGCCATGTACTGGCGCTGGCCTTGTTTGTGGTGCTGTTTTTCGACCCCTGGGCGGTTTTGGCGCCCGGCTTTTGGTTGTCCTTCGGTGCCGTGGCGATGCTGTTCTATATCGGCGCAGGGCGTTTGCAGGAGGGGCATTGGCTGCAGCGCTGGGGCCGTGCACAATGGGCCATGAGCTTGGGGCTACTGCCTGTGTTGCTCGCGCTATTTCAGCAGTTTTCCTTGGTCTCGCCTATCGCTAATGCCATTGCGATTCCACTGATGAGCTTTGTCATTACGCCATTGGCCTTGCTGGCTACACTGCCCGGCTTGGCTTTTCTGCTGCACCCGGCGCATGCCTTGTTGAGTGGCATGATGGCTTTGATGAGCTGGCTGGCCGCCTTGCCCTACAGTAGCTGGCAGCAGGCGGCCGCACCCTTGCCGCTGATTCTGCTGGCGCTAGGCGGGGCTGTCTGGCTCCTGCTCCCCAAAGGCGTGCCTGCCCGCTGGCTGGGTGTGCTGCCTGTGCTGGTCTTGCTGTCATGGTCGCCACCACGGCCGGCACCGGGCGAGCTTCAGGTGACGACGCTCGATGTGGGGCAGGGTTTGGCCGTGCATGTGCAAACTGCTACGCATGATCTGCTATTTGACACGGGCCCTTCCTACTCTGAGGAATCAGATAGCGGCAATCGCATCATCCTGCCCTACCTGCGTGCGCTGGGTGTCGGCCAGCTTGATATGTTGGTGGTCACCCATGCGGACAACGATCATTCGGGTGGTGCCGAGTCTGTCGTCGACGGAGTTTCCGTGACACAGATGCTGACCTCGGCGCCTTTTGAACATCGGCTGGCGGCATTGCCCGTCGCGCAAGCCCCCTGTGAAGCGGGGCAGACGTGGACCTGGGATGAGGTGCGCTTTGAGCTTTTGCACCCCATGGCAAGCGATTACGCACGCGAAGGCGGCAAGAGTAACGACATGAGCTGCGTGCTGCGTATTGATAGCAGCCACGGCAGCGCACTCCTGACCGCTGACATCGAGGCGCGTTCGGAACGGGCGTTGCTGCAGCGTGTACCAGAGAGACTCAAGGTCGATGTCATGTTGGTACCGCATCACGGCAGCAAGACATCTTCCTTGCCTGAGTTCATCGGGGCTGTTGATCCGCGAGCAGTCATTTTTCCTGTCGGTTATCTCAACCGATTTCGTCATCCTCATCCCAGCGTCTTAGCGCGCTATGACAGTAGGGAGATTCATCGTACCGATCACGACGGTGCGCTACGCCTGAGTTACAGTGGGCAGGGAATACAAATTGCCAGTGCGCGCGAACAGCGCCGACGCTACTGGCATGCAAGTCCATAACTGGAGATTGGCTATGCGGCAGGGCAGTGTGCAATGTGCGCATCCGGGCGGTATGCACCGGATGGCGTTTGTGGAGTGGGGCGATCCCACCAATCCTAATGTGCTGTTGTGCGTACATGGGCTGACGCGTTGCGGGCGCGATTTTGACGATCTGGCGCAGGCACTGGCGACTGACTATCGGGTGGTTTGCCCTGACGTGGCCGGCCGTGGCCAGAGCGAGTGGTTGCCCGATCCTGCACTGTATTCCATCCCGCAATATGCTGCCGATATGATGACCTTGGTTGCTTGGCTGGCACCACAGACCCTGCATTGGGTGGGTACGTCGATGGGCGGGCTGATTGGTATGGGTATTGCCGCCCAGCCTGGCAATCCGATCCGCAAGCTGGTGCTCAACGATGTTGGTCCGGTCATTACGGCAGCCTCCTTGCAACGAATCGGCCAGTATTTGGGCAAGCCGCCGCGTTTTGACAATGAGGCGGCCGCCGAGGCGTATGTGCGTATGGTCAGCCCCGGTTTCGGGCCACTGACGGATGCGCAATGGCAGCACCTGACTACGCATGTGACGCATCGCGCTGCCGACGCTAAGGTTGAATTTCGCTACGATCCATCGATCGCAGCGGCTTATCAGCAGGCCGTGGTGGCAAGTGGTGGGCTGGATATTGAGCTGTGGCCGCTCTACGACATGATTGCATGCCCCACTTTGCTGTTGCGGGGGGCAGAATCCGACTTGCTTACCCGTGTCACAGCTGAGGCCATGACCCAGCGCGGCCCGCGTGCGCAACTGATTGAAATTGCAGGTATCGGACACGCGCCAGCCCTGATGGCAGCTGAGCAAATCGAGCTTGTGCGCCACTTTCTGCTTGATGCAGCAGCGTGAGGGCGAGCGGCTTTCTCTGTTAGAATTCGGCGTGGCGGGTCTCCCCGCATTGTGGGGTGGTCAACCTGGTCAGGTCCGGAAGGAAGCAGCCACAGCCATTTCCTGCAAGTGCCGGGGGTCAGGCTCGCCACCCCAATGTATTTTCCTGCCGAAAGTACATTGGGGTGGCTGGTGGAAACACCCCCTCCCATCCTTCCCCGCCGAGCGGGGGAGGCGATTAGTCAGGTTTCGCACATCAGCCATTCACCGCTAAAATCGCCCTTATGAGCTATCAAGTTTTGGCGCGCAAGTGGCGCCCCAAATCGTTTGCCACGCTGGTGGGGCAGGAACATGTGGTCAAGGCGCTGAGCCACGCGCTGACCGAGCAACGTCTCCATCACGCTTATCTCTTTACTGGCACACGCGGTGTGGGCAAGACCACCATCGCGCGCATCATGGCCAAGGCCTTGAATTGCGAAACCGGCCTGACGGCTACGCCCTGCGGCGTATGTTCCAGCTGTACCGAGATCGACAGTGGCCGCTTTATTGACTACATCGAACTGGATGCTGCTTCCAATCGCGGTGTCGAGGATATGACCCAGCTGCTGGAGCGCGCGACTTATGCGCCGACGCGCGGCCGCTACAAGGTCTATGTGATCGATGAAGTCCATCAGCTCTCCGGTCACGCCTTCAACGCGATGCTGAAGACGCTCGAAGAGCCGCCAGAACACGTCAAATTTATTCTTGCCACGACCGATCCGCAGAAGATTCCGGTCACTGTGCTGTCCCGCTGCCTGCAGTTCAATCTTAAGCAGATGCCGCAGCACCACATCGTCGACCACCTCACGAATGTGCTGACGCAAGAAAACATCACCTTCGAAGCGCCAGCGCTGCGTCAGTTGGCCCGTGCTGCGAATGGCTCGATGCGTGATGCGCTGTCCTTGCTGGATCAGGCCATTGCGCACGGCGCAGGGCAGGTGCTCGAAGCCGGCGTGCGCGATATGCTCGGCACGGTCGGTGACGATTACTTGTATGCCCTGCTCGATGGACTGGCCGCCTTCGACATTCATGCGCTGATCGGCGTGGCTGATCAGATGGCTACACGCAGCCTATCTTTTGAAGCAGCGTTGCAAGAGCTGGCGACGCTATTCCATCGCATCGCGCTGGCGCAGATGGCGCCGGATGCGTTGACCGATCCCGCTGAGCGTGCTCGCTTGGAAAAGTATGCCAGCGCGTTTGATCCGGAGTTTTTGCAGCTCTGCTACCAGATCGCCATTCACGGTCGAGACGATCTGCGCCTTGCTCCGGATGAATATGCAGGATTCACCATGGCGCTGATGCGTCTGGTGGCTTTTCGCCCCGAGTCTGGCGATACCCCGCGTCGTGCTGCACCGCTGAAGGCACCCAATCTCGCCCCAGCTGTTCGTAAGAGCATTGCTGTGCCCGCCGCTGACCCGCTGCGAGCAGAGGCGCCAAAGGTTGAAAAGCCATGGGTTGATGTGCCACCTACCGAACCATCATCGGTTGCTGCAGCACCCGCCATGCCGCGCGTTTCGGCCGTCCCAGTGAATACGCCGCCTCACGACTGGCATGAGATTTCGGCCCGCCTGAACCTCGTCGGGATGGCGCGTCAGTTGGCGCAGTATTGCGAGCTGGTGGTGATTGACGATGCTGCCGTGACGTTGCGCCTGCCGCCTCTGCACAAGCATCTGCTGGGGCCTGCACCGCAGGCCAAGCTGCAAGCAGAGCTGGAGCGACACTTTGGTCGTAGTTTGCGCCTCACAGTGCAACTCGCTGACCCGGCCGGCGAAACGCCGGTTGCACGCAGCAACAACATCAAGCGCGAACGGCAAGAGCGTGCCGTCGCTGCGATTGAAGAAGATCCTTTTGTGCGCCAAGTGGTGGACATCTTTGATGCCACCATCAATGAAGCGTCGATTAAACCCCTAGAATAAGCGGAGTCACGATTATGATGAAGGGCGGCATTGCCGGGCTGATGAAGCAAGCCCAACAGATGCAGGAAAAGATGGCCAAGGCGCAGGAAGAGCTGGCATCCATCGAAGTACAAGGCGAGTCTGGTGCTGGTATGGTCAAAGTCACCATGACCTGCAAGCACGATATGCGTCGGGTCTTCATTGATCCGTCCGTACTCGACGATAAGGATATGTTGGAAGACCTCATCGCAGCGGCCGTCAATGATGCTGTTCGCAAGATCGAAGCAACAACGCAGGCCAAGATGAGTGGCTTTACCGCTGGCATGAATCTGCCGCCGGGCATGAAGCTGCCGTTCTGATGAAAGAGCCGAATAGCCTCGAAGAACTGATCGAGGCATTGCGTTGCCTACCGGGCGTTGGGCCCAAGTCGGCGCAGCGCATGGCGTATCACCTGTTGCAGCGGGACCCGCGCGGCGCTGAGCGTCTGTCCGGTGCGCTGTCCGGCGCGCTGACTAATTTGCGTCGTTGTTCACGCTGCAATACTTTCACCGAAGAAGAAGTTTGCGCGCGCTGCGCTTCGCCCAAGCGCAATCCTGCTCAACTGTGTGTTGTCGAAATGCCCATCGATATGAATGTGATGGAGCAGACCCACGCCTACAATGGCCTTTACTATGTGCTGATGGGACGTCTATCCCCATTGGATGGTATCGGGCCGCGTGAGTTGAAGCTTGAACAGTTGATTGCGCGTGCCAGTGATGGGCAAGTACAGGAAGTCATCATGGCCACTAATTTCACCAACGAAGGCGAGGCTACCGCGCATTACGTTTCAGAACTGATGCGCGCCCGTGGCCTCAAGGTCAGCCGGATTGCCCGCGGTGTGCCGGTCGGTGGCGAGCTTGAGTTTACCGATGCAGGGACGGTTGCCCAGGCCTTTATCGAACGCAGGGAATACTGACAAGGCGCACCGACATGCCACGATTATCGCAAGTCATTGTTTTGATGCGTCGGCATGGAGTGCTGGCTTTTTGTTTGATAGCCCTTGTCTCCTTAGGTGGCTGTGCTGCGAAGCGAATGACATTTGCTCAGGAAATGCGCATCCGCAATGTGGCGGTGATCAATCTGGTGCCTGAGCAGGCAACTTTCGACCTGATTGGATTGACAGCGCTTCAGAACGAGCGCGAGACGATCAATATGGATGGACGTATTGGCGACACCATCAATACGTTCGTTCCCCGACTGATCGAGAAGTCTCATTTGCCGTGGCAGTTGAAATCGATTACCTATGATCGTGCCCAACTGTATAACCTGCTTACTGCAGGTGTGGTGGAGGGCGGGGTGGTTGCCGTCTACCATGAAGAGCGACTCAAAAAGCCGATTGCCGAGTTAGCAAAAGCCAATGGTCTGGACGCCTGCATCGTTATTACTACGGCACGCAATGATCGCTTGCAGAACGATGGTGATTCGGCCTTGCCGCTGACCTTTCCCTTATTGTTGATGGCCTCTAATCACTTTCAGCCTGATGGTGTGGGTGTATGGATGCGCTCGACTGGGAGTGCTAGTGATAAGAAAGCCTATGTTCACGCCAATATTGCTGTCAGCGTGATCGATGTTAAAGGTGCGCTGTTGGTACGATCAGCTGCCGCTGACGATGCGCGTACGATTGATGCATCCGCTTATGGCATCACTACTGTGTCGAAAAATAACTTGCGCCCTCAGGTTTTGGATCGTTTGAGGCCTGACATCATCGAGCAACTCCAAGGTGCACTTAAGCGCCGCTTCGCCAAACTGGGAATCGTCTAGTTACTCGCTATGTCGAATACGGCCTCTACACACAAGCCTTTGCAGGGCGTAAAGGTGATTGAGCTCGGTACTCTGATTGCCGGCCCTTTCTGCTCCCGCATCCTCGCCGAGTTCGGTGCCGAAGTCATCAAGATCGAAACGCCGGGTGAGGGCGATCCACTGCGCAGTTGGCGCAAGGTGTATGAGGGAACATCGCTTTGGTGGTATCTGCAGGCACGCAATAAACAATCACTGACGCTCAACCTCAAGCAGCCTGAAGCGGTTGAAATCCTGAAAAAGCTGGTCGCAGAGGCCAGTATCGTGGTCGAAAATTTCCGCCCCGGTGTGCTCGAAAAACTGGGTGTTGGCTGGGATGTGTTGTCAGCGATTAATCCGGGACTGGTCATGGTGCGGTTGTCCGGCTTTGGGCAGACTGGCCCGATGGCGCAGCAGCCAGGCTTTGGAGCCATTGGTGAGTCTATGGGCGGCTTGCGCTATGTCACCGGATTTGCAGATCGACCACCAGTCAAGACCGGTGTGTCCATCGGCGATTCGATCGCCGCCTTGTGGGCTGCTATTGGTGCACTGATGGCGCTGCGTCACAAAGAGGTGAATGGCGGCAAGGGGCAGGTGGTGGATGTGGCCTTGTATGAGGCCGTGTTTGCCATGATGGAAAGTCTGGTCCCAGAGTTTGATGTGTTTGGTTTTGTCCGGGAGCGCACCGGCAATGTCATGCCTGGTATCACTCCATCCAATACGCATACAACCAAAGACGGCAAGCATTTGATCGTTGGCGCTAACGGTGATGCCATCTTCCGCCGCTGCATGGAGGTCATGGGGCGTTCGGATCTCGCGGCTGATCCAGTGCTACAGACCAATGCTGGCCGAGATACCCGTGCAACAGAACTGTATGGGGTCATTGACGACTGGGTGGCGCGTCACGATGAAGTTGATGTGCTCAAGTTGCTGGGGGATGCAGGTGTCCCTGCCAGTCGTATCTACTCGGTCGAGGATATGTTTGGCGATCCCCAGTTTTTGGCGCGCGAAATGTTGAAGTCAGCGCAATTGCCAGATGGCAAGCCGTTCCGCATGCCCGGCATTGTGCCTAAGCTGACTGAGACACCTGGTGAAGTGCTTCATATCGGCCCTGCCTTGGGTGCCGATACTGAAGCTATTCTCACCAGTTTGGGCTACAGCACGGAAGATGTTGCTGATCTGCGTCAAAAAGGCATCATTTAGTTCATACATTCCCCTATTGAAGACTTTAATCCTGAGGTGGCATAGGTTAAGATAGCGCACTAAGGTTATGGTTTGATTTTTGCGCAAGACCAAGTTTCTGTTCTTCATTTCAGGGGTGACTCCATGAGTTGTGACGAGAAAGTAGATTGCGGTCGGCGCCGTCTGCTGGTGGCGACTGCCGCCATCGGGGGTGTGGGCGGTGCAGTTGTAGCAACGCCGTTTGTGTCCAGCATGCTGCCGTCAGAGCGTGCCAAGGCCGCAGGCGCGCCAGTTGAGGTCGATATTTCCAAGCTTGAGCCTGGTCAGATGATGACTGTCGAGTGGCGTGGGAAGCCTGTCTGGATCATCAACCGTACCGACGAGCAACTCGCGTCGCTGAAGAAGGTTGAAGGCGAGGTCAGTGATCCTAAGTCCGAAAAGAACATGCAGCCCAAGTACTGCCAGAACGAAACCCGTTCGATCAAGCCAAATGTGCTGGTGGCGGTTGGTATCTGCACCCATCTTGGATGTTCACCCACTGACAAGTTCAAGACCGGAGACGAAAGTGGTCTTGGCGCAACGTGGCCCGGTGGCTTTATCTGTCCGTGCCATGGTTCCACGTTCGATATGGCTGGTCGGGTCTACAAGAGCAAGCCCGCCCCTGACAACCTCGAAGTTCCGCCGCATATGTACGTGAGTGACAGCAAGATCGTCATCGGCGAAGAAAAGAAGGGAGCCTAAGCAATGGCTGGAAGCGAGAATAAATATAAGTCGGATGGTTCCTTGGCGGGCGCTGCGCTGGAATGGGTAGATGCCCGTTTCCCCGCCACGTCGTTGTGGAAGGAACACCTCTCCGAGTATTACGCCCCAAAGAATTTCAATTTCTGGTACTTCTTCGGTTCGCTCGCACTATTGGTGCTAGTGCTGCAGATCGTGACCGGTATTTTCCTTGTCATGCACTTCAAGCCGGATGCATCGCTAAATGCTTCTGGTGTACCGGTGGCATTTGCCTCGGTTGAATACATCATGCGTGACGTGCCGTGGGGTTGGCTGGTCCGTTACATGCATTCGACGGGTGCTTCGGCATTCTTTGTCGTCGTTTATCTGCATATGTTCCGCGGTCTTTTGTACGGTTCTTACCGTAAACCACGCGAACTGATCTGGATCTTTGGTCTTTTGATCTTCCTGTGTCTCATGGGTGAAGCTTTCTTCGGCTATCTGCTGCCATGGGGGCAAATGTCCTTCTGGGGTGCGCAGGTAATCGTGAATCTCTTCTCTGCGATTCCAGTGATCGGCCCTGATCTGTCAATCTGGCTGCGTGGTGACTTTGTGGTTGGCGATGCAACGCTCAATCGCTTCTTCTCCTTCCACGTCATTGCCATGCCGCTGGTGTTGCTCGGTCTGGTGGCTGCGCACATCATCGCCCTTCACGAAGTCGGCTCCAATAATCCGGACGGCGTTGAGATCAAGAAGCACAAGGACAGCAACGGCATTCCGCTCGACGGCATTCCGTTCCACCCGTACTACACCGTCAAGGACATCGTAGGCGTGGTCGTCTTCCTGATTGTGTTCTCTGCAATCGTGTTCTTCATGCCGGAGTTCGGGGGCTACTTCCTTGAATACAACAACTTCGTCCCGGCTGATCCGCTGAAGACCCCGCCGCACATTGCACCGGTCTGGTATTTCACACCGTTCTATTCGATTCTACGTGCAGTGACATCGGACTTCGTTCCGTTCCTGTGGCTCTTCCTAGCCTTGGTGGGTTGGTTGTGCGTGCGTCCTTCACGTCTGCCCTTGATCGTTAAGCTGGGTTATCTCGGCTTTGTTGGTGCTATGTTCATCCTTCTCGGTGTTCCAGCTGTGCTGGCTAGCTGGGTGGGCATCAAGCTTACGTCGATCCTCTTTGTCGGCCTAGAAGCCAAGTTCTGGGGCGTAGTCGCGATGGGTGGTTCTGTCGTGATTATCGGTGCCTTGCCTTGGCTGGATCACAGCCCGGTCAAGTCCATCCGCTACAAAGGTTCGCTTTATAAAGCCATCCTTACAGTGTTCGTAGTTGCTTTCTTTATCTTGGGCTATCTCGGTGTGCTCGCACCAACCCCAATGCGTACCCTTGTCTCGCAGATTTGCTCGCTGATTTATTTCGCGTTCTTCCTGCTGATGCCTTGGTATAGCAAGATCGATAAATGCAAGCCTGAACCGGAAAGGGTGACTGGATAATGAAAAAGATTCTGACCACACTGCTGTTCGTGCCGGTCCTCGCTTTTGCGGGTGGTGCCGAGCTGCATCTGGATCGTGCGCCAAACAAGCGTAATGACGTTGCTGCGCTGCAGCATGGTGCAAAGCTCTTTGTGAACTACTGTTTGAACTGCCATTCGGCCTCCTACATGCGCTATAACCGCCTGCAGGATATCGGTCTGAATGACCAGCAGATCAAGGATAACCTATTGTTTACAGCGGAAAAAGTGGGTGAGCCCATGCGTATCGCCATGCAGCAGGGTGATGCCAAGGTCTGGTTCGGTGCTGCCCCTCCTGATCTGACCATCGTTGCCCGCTCCCGTGCATCGGCGTTTGGCAGCGGGCCCGACTGGCTGTATACTTACCTTCGTTCCTTCTACCGCGACGAAAGTCGACCAACGGGTTGGAATAACACCGTGTTTGAAAATGTCGGCATGCCGCACGCCCTGTATGAGCTTCAGGGCATTCAGGTCAAGGACGAACACGGCAAGCTGAGCTTGGCGACCCCGGGCAAGATGACGGCAGAAGAATACGATACCGCCATCGCTGATCTGGTCGCTTATATGCAATACATGGGTGAGCCGGTTAGCGAGTTCCGCAAGAGTCTCGGCGCCATGGTTATTGCTTTTCTGGCTGTTCTGCTAGTTTTCGCCTACGCCTTGAAGCGCGAATTCTGGAAAGACATCCACTAATCAACGGAATTTCATCAGAGAAACTATGGGGCATCGCGAAGTTAGCGCATCATCTGTCCGTCGTGTTGTTCGCGACGCCGATTATTCCTGGGGTACCAGCGCCATGATGAATCTGTATTCGGGTACCACTGACCCGTTCAGCCATCGCTGCCGTATCGTCCTCTTCGAAAAGCAGATGGACTTCCAGGTCATCGACGTTGACTTGTTCAACAAGCCGGAAGACATCGCCGTCATTAACCCGTACAACCGGGTGCCGGTGCTCGTCGATCGCGATCTCATCCTGTATGAGGCCAACATCATCAACGAGTACATCGACGAGCGTTTCCCTCATCCGCAGTTGATGCCGCCAGATCCCATCATGCGTGCCCGTGCCCGCCAGCTCCTGTTCACCATGGAGCAGGAACTGTTCAGCCATATTGATGCACTTGAAAAGAACCTCAAGACCGCTGACAAGGCACGCCAGCACATTCGCGAACGCCTGACTGAACTGGCTCCGCTGTTCAATAAGCAAAAGCACATGCTGGGTGAGGATTTCTCCATGCTCGACGTTGCTGTGGCTCCGCTGCTCTGGCGTCTTGATCATTACGGTGTGGAGCTGCCAAAGACGGCTGCGCCACTGCAAAAATACGCTGAGCGTATTTTCAGTCGCCAAGGTTTCATTGACGCACTGACGCCCTCCGAAAAGGTCATGCGCCGCTAAGGCAAAACAAAACGGCTGCTTCGGCAGCCGTTTTGCATTCAATCCCTATGATTGAACTTCCCACCTGCTTTGAAGACAGACAGTTATGATCTCCACCAAGCCTTATCTCATCCGTGCCCTTTGGCAATGGTGCATCGACCAAGGGCAGACCCCGCATATTGTTGTTGATGTGGATGAGCACACCCAAGTGCCTGCCGGCTATGTCAAAGATGGTCAGATCACCCTCAATATCGGTGTGGATGCCAGCCATCAGCTTGATATTGGGAATGAGTTCATTGCCTTTCAGGCCCGTTTTGGCGGGGTTGCCCAACAGATATTCGTGCCCATCGAGCGCGTGGCCGCTATTTATGCACGCGAAAGCAACGAAGGTATGGGCTTTGAGGTGACTGAGGTTGAGTCCGCGAATGCGGATGATGTGAGTAGTGCCGAAACGCCAAGCGAGCCTCGCTTATCCTCGGTCTCAACCGATACGCAGTCGCCGGATGACGAGCCCACACCGCCAAGTGGCGGATCGCGCCCGCGTTTTACGGTGGTGAAGTAAGTCGGTTGCAGCCCGCGAGATGAGTCCTTTTATCGCCCGCCATCTGGGCAGCGGGTTAAGTGCTCATCTAGTCAATGCAGCACTGACCTCGACACAAGTGCTGTTATGCCTCATCGTGCTTTCTCCATTGCTCTATCGCTTTAGCATTGGCAAGCATGAAGATTGGCTGCTTCCCTGGGTCTGGATGACTCCTGCAATCGCTGGCAGGTTATGCATCGTCGGCCTATTCATGACGTTCTGCTTTGGTATCGGTACTTGGGCCATTGCCCACCATAATCCAGCCGCATCGAAGCGTAAACCGCTGGAGTGAGTTAACCTGGATATTGAGTGTTTCGACTGGCTTGGCGTCCCGTGGTGGAATCGAACCACCAATTGACCCTTAGGAGGGGCCGGTTATATCCATTTAACTAACGGGACCTGAGTAACGCGCTACATCTTGGCGTGCTTCCTCATGCATAAGGCCAGCTTTGCACTGGCCCGGCGCGCATTATATCCCGTTGCCTTGCCTGCTTATCCAGCACGGCCCCGTATAATTGGAGCCTTCTTCTTGCTGCAAGCCCAACGCCATGCGCAAACTCGCTCAATTTATCCTGCAGTTATTGACGGTCACAATGTCGGCTGTGGTTGCTTCGGCACATGCGGGTGAGGTGCCTACAGTTGGCACGGCTGCGCCGGGATTCACGTTGAAGGACCAAAACACCAAAGTGCAGACTTTGGCCGACTATCGTGGCAAATGGGTGGTGCTGTATTTCTACCCTAAGGACGATACGCCGGGCTGTACCGAGCAGGCCTGCAAGTTCCGCGATGACTTAGCGCAACTGACACAACTGGGCGCTCAAGTGCTGGGTATCAGCGTAGATGACTCTGCCTCGCATGCCAAGTTTGCGGCCAAGTACAACCTGCCTTTCCCGTTATTGGCGGATGAGGGCGGTGTAGTGGCGAAGTCATATGGTGCATTTTCTGACTGGGGCGTTTTTACCTACGCCAAGCGTTATACCTTTTTGATTGACCCAAAGGGCTTGATCGCCAAGCGCTATCTGAAGGTTGATACCTCGAAACATTCCGCCGACATCATTGCGGACCTGAAACAATTGCAAAAGAACTAAATGCCTCTTCTCTCGCTCTCTAATGCTTGTCTCGCCTTCGGGCACGTTGCACTGCTTGACCACGCCGATCTGCAGATTGATGACGGCGAGAAGATCGCCCTGATCGGGCGCAATGGTAGCGGCAAGTCCAGCTTGCTGCGTTCTCTGCTCGGTGAGTCCGCGCTGGATGATGGCCAGGTCTGGCGTGCAAATTCGCTGGGTGTGGCGTATGTGCCGCAAGAGCCATTGTTCGAGCCAGAAGCCAAACTGTTTGATGTGGTCGCATCAGGCATGGGGGAGGCCGCACGTCTGCTGGTTGATTACCACGCCGCCACACATCGTGTGGCCCATGACGACTCGATGGAGGCCATCGAGCACATGATGGAACTGCAATCGCAGTTGGAAGCGGTGGATGGCTGGAATATGAATACCAAGGTCGAGCAGATGCTGGGCCTGCTAGAGCTGGATGGCGATGTGGCCGTGGGTACGCTCTCTGGTGGTGGCATCAAGCGTGTGGCATTGGCGCGTGCGCTGGTGGGTGATCCTGATTTACTGCTGCTTGATGAGCCAACTAATCACCTCGACCTGGCTGGGATTTTGTGGCTGGAAGAGCTAATTAAGAACTTCTCGGGCGCAGTGATGGTGATCACCCATGACCGCAGCTTCCTAGACAGTGTGGCGACAAGGATTGTCGAGCTGGATCGCGGCAAACTGGCCAGCTTCCCCGGTAGCTTTGCCGAGTATCTGGTACGCAAGGAGCAAATGCTGGCCGATGAGTCGGTGGCAAATGCCAAGTTCGACAAGATGCTGGCGGCAGAAGAGGTGTGGATACGCCAGGGCGTTAAAGCACGTCGTACGCGTAACGAAGGGCGCGTATTGCGATTAGAGCAGCTGCGCCGTGAGCGTAGCGAGCGCCGCGAACGTCAGGGCAAGGTCAATCTAGAGCTGGCCCGTGGTGATCAGTCAGGCAAATTGGTAGCTGAGCTTGAGAACGTCAACAAGTCCTATGGCGACCGCTTTATCGTGCGCAACTTCAGCACACGCATACAGCGAGGCGACAAGATTGGTTTGATCGGTCATAACGGTGCTGGTAAGACAACGCTGCTTAAGCTTGTGCTGGGTCAGTTGGACGCGGATTCAGGCCGGGTTCAGATGGGGACCAAGGTTGAGGTTGCGTATTTTGACCAGTTCCGTGATCAGCTCGACCCCGAAGCTGCGATTGTTGATGTGATTTCGCCAGGCTCGGATTACGTTGAAATTAACGGCAAGAAAAAGCACGTCATCAGTTATCTGGAAGACTTCTTGTTCGCCCCGCAACGTGCCCGTTCACCGGTACGTACCTTGTCGGGGGGGGAGCGCAATCGTCTCTTACTGGCCCGCTTGTTTGCCAAGCCAGCGAATGTACTGGTGCTGGATGAGCCGACCAACGACTTGGATATCGAGACGCTCGAGCTACTTGAAGAGCTGTTGCAGGAATACACCGGCACACTCTTCCTCGTCAGCCATGACCGCCGTTTCCTAGACAACGTTGTCACGCAAACCATTGTGGCTGAGGGTAATGGGCGCTGGGCTGAATACGTTGGCGGTTATGAAGACTGGTTGCGCCAGCGTCCGGAAGGCGGCCTGAATGCGAACGTTGAAATTGAAAAGCCACTGGCAGCCGAACAGTCAGTTAAGGCGGTGTCTGATGCCGCTGCCAAGCCAGCAGCTAAGCAGGGAAAGAGCAAGCTGAGTTTCAAGGAGCAAAAGGAGCTGAGCGAACTGCCGGAAAAGATTGCAGGCCTAGAAACATCGATTGCAGGCTATCAAACCAAGTTGGCTGATCCCGCCATCTATCAAAGTGGTGGGGAAGCAACCAAGATTCAGGGCTTACTGGAAGGCGCGGAAGCCGAATTGCTGGAAGCCTTGGAGCGCTGGGAAGTGCTGGAAGCCCGCAACGTCTAAGCGTTGCGGAGGCTTCAGAGGTTGAAAATCTTCTGGTAAGAAGCGATCCCGCTGGCACTGATCGCGTTGAGCCGGTTATTGGCCTGCTCCGTAGAGCGCCGCATAATCTCAATAAGGTTTTGCTGATTCGCCTGCTGGCTTTCCAGATTTCGTACCTGGGTGTTCAGCGTACCAATGGAGCGGTTCACGTTGCTGGTGTTTTGCAGCTGGCGTGATGTTGATTGCTCTACCTGTTGGCCAGCCGCTGACAAGGTGTCGCTGACCTGTTGCGGGGCACTTTGCAGTGCTTGCTCAAATTTCTGCTTGTCTAGGCTCAGCGTGCCGTCCTGATTGGTGGTGATCCCAATCGCACTCAGCGCTTTGCTGTTGCTACGATCAAGCGAGCGAGTGACTTCGTTGGCGGCAATTCGCGCACGGCTATCCGTGGCTAATGCACCTTCCGTTTCGCCATCGCCATTGATCGCGCGGTTGGCAACAGTGCGTGACGAGTTGAAGGCAGAGACAAAGTTTTGCGCTGCTTTTGTGGCCTCTTCTGCTGTATCCGTATTGGTCGCGTCAGTCAGTGCCTTGCTACTGCTTTGCAGTTCAGCGACCGCTGACTTGATTTGTCCGAAGGCTGACAAACGTACTTGCGCTGATTCACGCTGCTGGCTAAGTCGCTCAGTGGCCTGACCAAGCGCCTTGCTGATCGCATCGCTGCCGCTGGCCGCGCGCGTTCGGGCCGTCTGACCGATGGCATCGGCAGAGGTATAGGCGCTTAGTGAACTCGCAAGGTCGCTAATATTCAAGGGGCGTTCTGGATCAATGGGTTAGTTCGTCATAACACTATAGCAAGCGAGATCCTATCCTGCTTGGTTTTGTCCTAGCTTTTGGGTGGGCCTTCGATGCCAAGCTTTTTGAACAAGGTCTCATGGTTGATGTGCAGGAGCTCGGTAATGGCCTTGTAGTCGTCGGGTAGGGCAGCATCATCCCAACCGTTGGCCGAGTGGCGAGCCAAATCGACGGCCAAACGCACATTCAATTCACGTTGGGTTTCCTCTTCGTCGCCATGATTCATCATGCTGATCAACAGCGTTGGCAAATGCCAAGTCCGAGCCAGATCGATCTGCAGGTCATGCAGAGCAATGCCATAAACCTCATGCTGCGCGTTGATGCTGCGCAAGTGCTTGTCGGCGTTCTGCTTTTCTCGTACTTGCAGTGCCAAGGTCGGGGCAAAGCTCCACATCAGCAGTTCGGCCGTGTCGTGGAGCAGGGCAGCGACAGTGATCTCATCGACGTCCAGATCCTTGCGCATCAAGCCCCAGTCACGTGCCCAGCCGGCGGCCTGGCGTGAGCGCTTGATCACGCGGAGCAGCCATAGGAGGGCTTTGGGGTGTTCCTTTAACTGATCTTCAACCAGCGGAATGTGCTCGAAGTCGCGGAAAAATGGCTCCATGCCGATCATGACGAGCGCACGTTCGATGGTCGTGATGTCGGTCGCCTGCCGCTTGCTGCGCTTGCTTTCAATGTATGCAAGTACGCGAAGGGCCATCAGCGGGTCGCCGAGGATGATGGTCGACAGCGTGCGCGCGTTGATACTCGAGGCACGTTCGCGCAGTTTGTCGAGCTCCTGGACGGTATGTCGCAGTACTGGGATGTCGGCCTCGCCGAAGTACATTACCCAGCTGTCTAGATCAGGAAAAGGCGATTTGATCATCTTGTCTTGATTAATAAAGGATTTATCGGTTATGTGCATTGATTTTGCACGTGTTTTTGAAGTTTGACAGAAAAATTGTCGATACATGTTGCAATGCAGAGCTGCATCCCCAGCCTAATTGTGCCGATTGGTTGCCCTCTTGCTGGCGAAAGCGCCTAAATCCTTGTGCTGCCGGGCATATCTGGTTATAATCGCGGGCTTTCCACCTTGCTCTACCCGTACGCATGCGGGGGGGCTCACTATCCAAAAGGAGTTTTCATGCGCCATTATGAAGTTGTATTCATCGTCCACCCGGACCAGTCCGAACAGGTCCCGGCGATGATTGAGCGTTACAAGACGCTCGTGACCTCCCATGCAGGTCAAATCCACCGTCTGGAAGACTGGGGCCGTCGTCAACTGGCTTACCCGATCCAGAAGGTGCACAAGGCTCACTACGTGCTGATGAACATCGAAGTCGACGGCGCTACGCTGGTTGAGCTTGAGACCGCATTCAAGTTTAACGATGCAGTGCTGCGTCACCTCACCATCAAGATGGACAAGGCTGTTACCGTTCCGTCGCCGATGATGAAGGAAGAAAAGTCCAAGTCGCTGACACCTGCTGCTGAAACCAAGCCGGAGGCAGCCGCTACTGCAGAATGAAGCAATGACGGACGGGACGCCTCGTAATCTGCTTATCCTCGATGGGCAGGTCATTGAAAGAGGTGCCGTTCGCTACACCCCGGCTGGCGTGCCAGTGATTGAGTTCAAGCTGCAACATGAGTCTGAACAAATCGAAGCGGGGAGCAAGCGTAAAGTGGATTGTGAAATGGCCTGTGTTGCACTTGGGTCGCTGGCAACTCTACTCTCTGGCATGAATGCCGGCAGCTTGTGTAGCGCAACGGGATTTCTCGCCGCCAAAAGCCTCAAGAACAGAAGCCTGGTACTGCACGTAACCTCGATCGAATTCAAGGAAGGAATTAATCATGGCATTTAAGCCGAAGAATGGCGCAAACAAGCGTAAGGACGACAAAGGTCGCAGCATGTTCAAGCGCCGCAAGTTCTGCCGCTTCACCGCAGAAAAGATTGAACAAGTCGATTACAAGGATGTGGACATCCTGAAAGACTTCATCACCGAAAACGCCAAGATCATGCCGGCACGTATCACCGGCACCAAGACTGGCTATCAACGTCAACTGTCGACCGCCATCAAGCGCGCCCGTTTCCTGGCCCTGATGCCGTACACCGACCTGCACCAATAAGCGGAGGACTGAACCATGCAAATTATTCTGATGGAAAAAGTGGTTAACCTTGGCGGCTTGGGCGATGTGGTTAAGGTCAAGGATGGCTACGCTCGTAACTTCTTGATCCCGCAAGGCAAGGCTAAGCGTGTTACTCCGGAAAATCTGGCTCACTTCGAAGCCCGTCGTGCCGAGCTGGAAAAGCTGGCTGCTGAAAAGCTGGCCGCTGCTCAAGCTGAAGCCGCCAAGGTTGAAGGTCAGGTTGTCACAATCGCTCGTAAGGCCGGTGTTGATGGCCGCCTGTTCGGTTCCGTCAGCACTGCTGACGTGGCTGAAGCGCTGAGCGCCAAGGGCACCAAGATCGACAAGGCTGCAGTTCGCCTGCCGAATGGTCCGCTGAAGACCATCGGCGAAACCGCTGTTGAAATCGCGCTGCACACCGATGTGTTGGTGAGCGTGACCGTGACTGTGGTGGCCGAGCAGTAATCTGCCTAAGCTGTAGTTGAAAAGAGCCGCCTTGAGCGGCTCTTTTCTTTTGTGGATTCGGTTTTGTGGATCGCGGCTTCGATTGTTTGTTTTCGATTTTGAAGCCAATACCCTTGTGGCATCATCTGCACTATGTCTAGAAAGAAAGCTCCCTCACTGCCCAGCCGTAATGGCCCTCGGCTGCGTATTCTGTTCAGCGAAATGACCGCGTTGGGCCCGGGCCGTGCCGAGCTGCTGGAGCGTATTGCACGGACGGGGTCGATCTCTGCTGCCGCGCGTGAAATGGGCATGTCATATCGGCGTGCTTGGCTGCTGGTGGAGGCAACCAATGCTGCCTTTGTCGAACCCTTGGTGACCACCAATACGGGGGGGAGTCGCGGCGGTGGAGCCCAACTCACCGAGTTTGGCATGAACATGCTGGCACGCTATCGCGCTATGGAGTTGAAGGCGGCGCAGGCCTTGTCGGCAGACTTTGCTGAGTTCAGTCGTTACATGCAGCCACCCGCAGATATTATTTCTGACGCCTCGGCGTAGGCTTACTCCATGGGCGCAACGCCCTTGATCTGCGCATAGACCTGTTGCCCCGGTTGCAAACGCAGGGCGCGAGCAGAGCGGGTGGTGATGCGCGAGAGCAGCGCGGGCCCTTCGTTCAGCGTCAGGCGCACCAGCGTTCGTCCGGGCGCCGTTTCTTCTAAGGTGGCAATTTCCGTTTGCAGTGTGTTTAGTATGCTGCTTTCACGCACCCCTGGATCGAGACTCAGGCTAACGTCACGTGCCAGCAGTCGTAGTCTTACCTGGCTACCAATCGGACGATTGATGTAACGCACCCACAGTCGATGCGCACCGATGCTGACTTGCGTCAGGTAGTCATTGGTGTCGTGCAACTCGATTGTGCCAACGAGCAGCGTAAATACGCCTTCCTCTTGGCTCAATGGATGCAGCAGCGCAGGGAAGATATCGATGGCGCCGCCTGATCGGATGACACGGCCTTCGCCAAGTTGCACGATGTAATCTGCAAGCCGCGCCACTTCTTCTGGGGCGTGGCTTACATAGACAACGGGGATATCAAGCTGCTGGTGCAGCTGATCGAGATAGGGCAAAAGCTCGGCTTTGCGTTGCGCATCCAAAGCAGCAAGCGGCTCATCGAGCAGCAACATCTTGGGGGCTGAAAACAATGCACGCGCGATGCCGACACGTTGCTTTTCCCCGCCAGACAGCGCGTCCGTCCTTCGTTGTAGCAGATGACTTATTCCGAGCAGTTCAATCAGATTATCCGTACCACTGGCCTTGCTGCGGCTGCGCTTTGCGCCATAGTCAAGGTTCTGTTGCACGCTTAGGTGGGGAAACAGTGCGGCATCCTGAAACACCATACCAACAGGGCGCCGATGCGGCGGCATAAAGTGTGATGCGTCCTGCCAGACCTCACCATTAACGATCAGCTTGCCGTACTGTGGTTTGAGCAATCCGGCAATGCAGCGCAGCAGAGTGCTTTTACCCGAGCCTGAGGGGCCGAATAAGGCAGTGACGCCACGACTTGGGAGCACAATGTGTGTTTCAAGCGAGAAGCCCGGTAATGCGAGGTGGAAGTCGGCCTCAATCATGCTGCCGGGGCTTTCTTCTTGGTCGGGTTAAGCGTGTAGAGCAGGAAGAGGACGATAAATGAGAATACCAGCATGAGCGCGGCCAGACGATGGGCCTCGCTGTACTCAAGCGCTTCTACATAGTCATAAATCTGCACCGACACGACGCGTGTCTTGTCGGGGATGTTGCCGCCGATCATGAGAACGACACCAAACTCGCCGACCGTATGCGCAAAGCCGAGCACCGCTGCGGTGAGGAAGCCCGGCTTGGCTAGCGGCACGGCAACGGTAAAAAAACGGTCTAGCGGGCTTGCTCTGAGCGTTGCAGCGGCTTCATACATGCGCTCGTCGATGGCTTCAAACGCGTTCTGCAATGGCTGAACGACGAATGGTAGTGAGTAAATACAGGAAGCTAATAGCAAGCCACCAAAGGAGAAGGGTAGGCGGCCGATCCCCAGTTGATCCATCAGCTGGCCCAGCGGTCCGTTGGGGCCCATGAAAACCAAAAGATAAAAGCCGATCACACTCGGTGGTAGTACGAGCGGCATTGCCACCAGCGAAACGAACAACGGCTTGGTGCGCGATGTTGTGCGCGACAACCACCAAGCAACGGGTGTGCCGAACAGGATAAGCAACAGGGTTGTGAGGCTGGCTAGCTCAAGGGTGAGGCGAATGGCCGACCAGTCCTGGGGGGTGAAGTTCATGGCGCAATTGTAGCGACAGACAGCGTGTGGAACTTAAAAGGCTTTCAGCGCCGACTGTAAGTCAGTCGACGACCGTACGATACCGGTCGCCGAGAGGGGCTCAAAGGCTATAACCGTAGCTCAGGATAATGTCCTTGGCCGTCTTGTTGCTCCTCAGGAACTCAAGGAAGGCAGCTGCAGCCTTGTTGTCCTTACCCTTGTTGAGCAGCACGGCATCCTGACGGATAGGGGAGTACAGCTTCTCCGGCACAATCCATGAAGAGCCTTCAATCTTCCCATCCTTAAGCACCTGCGACAGCGCAACAAAGCCGAGCAGGGCATTGCCTGTGGCAACAAACTGGTGTGTCTGTGCAATGTTTTCGCCCACCACCAGCTTGGGTTGCACTACCTCATAGGCACCCAATGCCTTCAGCGTTTCCACAGCGGCGGCACCATAGGGCGCAACCTTCGGGTTGGCAATTGAGAGATGGTCAAAGCCACCGCGCTTAAGCACATCACCATTGGCATCTACGATGGCCGGCTTAGGTGACCACAACACCAGCTTGCCGATTGCATACGTAAAGCGTTTGCCAGTGACTGACTGTGCTTCTTTTTCCAGCTTGGCTGGGGTTTCATCATCCGCAGAAAGCAGGATGTCGAACGGTGCACCGTTCACGATCTGTGCGTAGAACTTGCCAGTTGCACCTGTGGCGATGATAGCTTTGTGTCCGGTCCGCTTTTCGAATTCAGCAGCGATTTTGTGTGCTGGTGCCGCAAAGTTGGCAGCAACTGCAACATAGGTTTCGTCAGCATTCGCGTGCGTTATGTAAGCAGCCAGTACCAAGGTCGTCAGTAAAGTTTTCATGCGGTTTCCCGTGTGAAATCACAGTGGTTGTTATGAAGGCTAATTGTATCTTTTGGGATATAGCGAGGTAGGGGCTACTTATGTCAATGCCTTGTCTGTATATGTTTATTTTGGATTTTCCACAAATCACTTTATGGGCGCGATCATCCGGCTCGGTATATCTAAAAGGGAATAACGGTGACTATACGTAATTTAGAAAAAGCTGACAAGGCCGTAATGGCAAAGAGCTAATCTTGCATCATCTGACGTATGCTCTTAACTCACGCCGACTCTCTTTGTTCACATGTTTATTCGTCAGCTCAAATATCTGGTCACGCTTGCTGAGGTACGCCATTTTGCGCGCGCAGCCGAGCGCTGCCACGTGTCTCAGCCTGCTTTATCCACGGCCATTCGTAATCTGGAAAAGGAGCTAGATCTCCATCTCGTCAGGCGCGGACGTCGCTACGAGGGGCTGACTGATGAAGGGGAGAAGGTGGTTGGTTGGGCGCAACATTTGCTCGCCAGCTATGAGGCAATGCGCCAAGAGGCCATGAGCGCGCACAGTAATCTGAAAGGTTCACTGAGTATTGGCGCAATTCCGACCACCATGCCGGTTGTACCCTTGCTGTCTACGCCCTGTCAGGAGCAGTACGAAGGCATTGATTTCTCCATCCTTTCGCTGCCATCGCAGGAAATTGCACGGCGCCTCGACAGCTGCGAGCTCGATTTTGGAATTACGTATCTCTCGGATACAGCACTGGCAGGTTTTACCGTTCATCCGCTCTACGTCGAACGTTATGTGCTGATGACGCGCGACGACACGATGCTGAAAGGGCGTACGCATCTGGACTGGGCTGAAGTGGCTGAGTTGCCCTTGTGTCTGCTGACTAGCAATATGCAAAGCCGCCGCATCATTGATACAGCGTTTCGTCAGGCGGGGGTGATGCCGCGTGTGAAGATGGAGACGGACTCCATCTTTGGGCTGTATTCGCAAATTCGCTGCAGTAACTTAAGCGCTGTTGTGCCGCACAGCGTGCTCAGTCTGATTGAGCTGCGCCAAGAGATTTGTGTCGTACAGATCGTGCCCGAACTCTCCCGCCAGATTGGTTTGGTGGTGCGTAAGCAGAATTCCTATCCGCCGATGACCGCTGCCATGCTTGAGCTGTCACGTGGGATTGATCTGCAGAGTCGCTTTGACCGTCTGATTCAGGTGGTGTGAGTGTCCTTGCCCGAAAATGATCCGTCCCTATCGGACAAGAAAAAGCCGCCTTGTTAAACGAAGGCGGCTAAGAGGGCAGAGCAAGGGTAGAGGAAAGCTTAGTGCTGCGGGCTTGCGGTACGGGCCACGCGGATGATGTTGGGGAGCGGTGGAGGTGGCAGGATTTTGAGTGCTTCACGGACCAGTGGCAGCAGGTCGTTATTCAGCGTGCGGTGCTTGTCGTTGTATTCCAGGATCATGTGACGCATGCGGGGCTCCCAAAACTTGTCCAGATGGTTGGCAACTTCGCGCCGGGCGAGATCACGGTCGTTGTAGCTATTGAAGAAGCCGCCAATCTGGTTGGCCATTTTGATCAGACTCTCGATTTGTGTCAGATGCTGCATGTATGTCCTCGGTAGAGATATAAACCGAAACGGACTATAGCCCCAGACTGGCAGGGGCCTTGATGCGTTTGGGTTATCAAACCATCTAAGCTGGCAATCAGCCGTTGATAGAAAAAGCAGTAAGGTCTGCTGCATCTATATCAGCCGGATTTCGCCATGCAAACCGATACTCAGACCAGCGATAACAGTGAGCACATATTCGATGAGTTCAAACGCTATCTGGCGCTGTCTGATCACATGATCGCGATCAGCAGCAAGGAAGCCCTGGCCAAAACCGCTCGTATTCTTGCGATGCAAGCTGCACATTACGCTGCTAAATATGGTGATGAGCCTATGCTTGATCTGGCGACAGTGGTGCCCGTCAGCGGACTTAGTGAGGACAGTGCCGCTTTTCTACGTGATGGTGCCAAGACCTTTGTTGGGGTATTAGGCGTCGTTGCTGGCGGGTTGTTTAAGGACACGCTTGACCCCGTCCAGTAAAGCGTTAACGGGTTGTCCACAGGCTATTCACAACTCATCCACAAGCATTTTCCGAGCGCAGATGTATTCACACGCTATACATGGATACCAACAGCTTGGTCACAGAGTTATGCACAGCCTTGAGAGAGGGATGCGAGTAAACTCTGGCTAATCGTCTCGAGGGGTAGTCATGGCACAAGCGCGCGCATTTCCAAACAACAATTCAGCATCGGCATACACCAGTGATGCTCAGCTCGCGAGCCTGAAGTTGCCGCCTCATTCGATTGAGGCTGAACAATCGCTGATTGGTGGCTTGCTCCTCGATAACACCGCCTGGGATCGGATTGGTGATGTGGTCGCGGATGGTGATTTTTACCGTGACGACCATCGCCGCATCTTCCGCCACATTTCTCGTTTGATTGAGGTCGGTCGTCCTGCGGACGTGGTGACGGTATTCGAGTCAATCGAAAAGTCGAACGAGACGGATCAGACAGGCGGTCTGGGCTACCTCGCCGAGATTGCCAACAACACGCCCTCTGCGGCCAATATCCGCCGCTATGCGGAAATCGTGCGCGAGCGCTCGGTGCTGCGTAAGCTGGTCTCCGCGGGTGATGAGATCGCCGCATCGGCGCTCAACCCGGCCGGCCGTGACGTTAAGCAGATCCTCGATGAGGCTGAAGTCAAAGTGCTGGAAATTGCCGAAGCCGGCGCCCGTTCTACGGCTGGTTTTGTAGCGATTCAGCCCCTGATGGCGCAGGTGGTCGAGAAGATCGAAGAACTCTACGGCCGTGATAGCAGCGACATTACGGGCACACCGACTGGGTTTACCGACCTCGACAAAATGACGTCGGGCCTACAGCCAGGCGATATGGTGGTCGTCGCAGGCCGTCCTTCCATGGGCAAGACTGCATTCGCGCTGAATATTGCCGAATATGTGGGCGTGGAAATGAAGCTGCCCGTTGCGATTTTCAGTCTGGAAATGTCCGGGCCTCAGCTGGCCCTGCGTCTGCTCTCTTCAGTCGGTCGTATTGATCAGACTAAGTTACGCAGCGCCCGTCTGACGGATGACGACTGGGACAAGATGACCATGGCGCTGGGCAAGCTGCATGAGGCGAATATCCATATCGATGATACCGGCGCAATTAACTCGAACGATCTGCGCGCTCGCGCTCGTCGCCTGCATCGCCAGTATGGCAAGCTGGGCTTGATCGTGATCGACTATTTGCAGCTCATGACGTCGGCACGCGAAAACGAAAACCGTGCCACGGAAATCTCCGAAATCTCGCGCTCGATCAAGTCGTTGGCCAAGGAGCTGCAGGTGCCAGTGATTGCACTGTCGCAGCTCTCGCGTAAGGTGGAAGAGCGCAACGACAAGCGTCCGCTGATGAGTGACTTGCGTGAATCTGGCGCTATTGAGCAGGATGCCGACATCATCATCATGATGTACCGCGATGAGTACTACAACAAGGACAAGCCCGACAACAAGGGCATGGCCGAGGCGATTGTCGGCAAACACCGTAATGGCCCAACCGGCCCCGTGATGCTCACCTTCCTTGGCGAATACACCAAGTTCGTCAATTTTGCTGCGCCCGGCTCCTACTAAGTCTTGAGCTTGCTGAGCGCGCCGCGCTCAGCATTAGCCGCGATAGCTCAACGCCAGTGTCTTGCTCTCCTGACGCGCAAAGCTCATGAACTGGTCAGCCATCAGCGCCAGTTGTTTGCCGACCGGGTAAGCAAATACCCAGTGATGTTCAACCGGCAAACCCTCGACATCTAGGATAGTCAGGGGGTGCGGGTTTTGCTCACGGCTCAGCGTGTAACGCGAGATGATGGAGACGCCATGCCCGCCTGCAACGGCCTCGCGGATGGCATCGTTGCTCGATAGTTCAATTCGAGTTTTGGGTATCAGCCCGCGCGTATCAAACAATTCCTGCACGACATGCCGAGTCCCGGAGCCGACTTCGCGCATTAGAAAAGGCTCGAGCGCCAATTCCTCAAACGGTATTTTCTCCCGCCCTTGCAGAGGGTGATCAATTGGCGCAACGGCCACCATCGGATTAGGCAGGATGCGCTGGGTCACGACTGGGCATTCCTCATTTGTCGGTGGAACGTCAAAGATATAGAGATCGTCAAGGTTCTCGGCAAGGCGATTGAGCAGGCCCTGGCGATTATGGATCTGCAGGCCCAGTCGGATGTTGGGGTGGTGCTTCGCGAAATCACTGACCATGCGTGCAGCGAAATCTTTTGCCGTAGTACTGACAGCCAAGTTGAGTCGGCCAGAGTTCAGTGCGCCGAGGCTGACTAA